>JAEEGF011401151.1_pt1 | contig 32557 bp, 28 predicted proteins | sample 9134171 | NCBI WGS metagenome assembly JAEEGF01 (sample SAMN16246542, study PRJNA631951) | gut metagenome | biome: gut microbiome; feature: rumen; material: AP-attached | host: Bos | place: Iran: Karaj | collected 2018-10 | reverse complement strand
ACGGGCTTTAATTTACGTACTGCCATTTCTTATTACTGAATATTGCTATAAAAATCAATAGTGTCGCCCTCTTTCAGAGTAACGATTGCTTTCTTGAACGCATTCTTCTGACCTCTCACGAGACCTGCCTTGGTATAGCGGCTTGAGCGCTTGCCGGCATAGCGAATAGTGTTCACGTTCTCTACGGTAACATTGTACAGACCCTCAATCTCCTTAGCGATCTCAATCTTGTTAGCCTGGGGCTTCACGATGAAACCATACTTGGGCTGAGCCTTCTTCGTTACCTCCTCACCACGGTGCTTGCCGGTCTTGGGCTTATAGGTGCGATCCACCGAAGTCTTCTCCGTGATGTTGGTCATCTTCTCTGTAATCAGAGGCTTTATAATGAAACTCATCTCTATTTACAATTTGACAATTTACAATTTACTATTTATCCCAGCACGCCGTCGATAGCCTCCAGCGACTTCTCAGTGACGACCATCACGTCAGCGTTCAGCACCTTGTAGGTATTGAGATTGGATGCGATGATGCACTCAGCCTTCTGCAGGTTGCGAGCAGACAGATACACGTTCTTGTTAGCCTCGGGCAGTACCATCAGCACCTTCTTGCCGTCAACCTTCAGGTTCTGTGCAATGCTGATGAACTCCTTCGTCTTAGGAGCCTCAAAGTTGAAATCCTCAACAACGATGATAGCGTTCTCCTGAGCCTTGTACGACAGAGCCGACTTACGAGCCAGGGCCTTCACCTTCTTGTTCAGCTTGAAGCCATAGTCGCGGGGCTTCGGACCGAACACGCGGCCACCACCCTTCAGCAGGGGTGAGTTGATATCACCGTGACGGGCACCGCCGCCACCCTTCTGACGACCCAGCTTACGGGTAGAGCCAGCATGTTCGCTACGCTCCTTGGCCTTTGCCGTACCCTGACGCTGGTTGGCCAGATACTGCTTGACGTCCAGATAAATCACATGATCGTTAGGTTCAATGCCGAAGATGGCGTCATTCAAAGTAACCTTACGTCCGGTCTCCTGACCTTTGATATTCAATACATTGATTTCCATAGCTTACTTCTGAATTAAAACAGTTGAACCATTACAACCGGCGCAGCTACCCTTCACGAGCAGAAGGTTGTGCTCCGGAATCACCTTTAACACTCTGAGGTTCTGCGTGGTTACGCGGTCGCCACCCATCTGGCCACCCATGCGCATTCCCTTGAACACCTTGGCGGGGTACGAACAGGCACCGATAGAACCGGGCTTACGCAGACGGTCGTCCTGACCGTGAGTGCTCTGACCAACACCACCAAAACCGTGGCGCTTTACTACACCCTGGAAGCCCTTACCCTTCGAAGTACCTACAACGTCAACAAACTCTGCATCTGCAAAGAGGTCGACGGTGATGGTGTCTCCGAGGTTGTGCTCCTCGTCAAACTTGAACTCGGCCAAGTGGGCCTTAGGTGTTGTGCCGGCCTTCTTGAAGATACCCATCATTGCCTTGGTGGTGTTCTTCTCCTTCTTCTCACCGAATGCGAGCTGAACAGCCTGATAGCCATCCTTCTCTACGGTTTTGACCTGTGTCACAACGCAAGGACCAGCTTCGATAACAGTGCACGGTACGTTCTTACCGTCGGCACTGAAAACGGATGTCATTCCGATTTTTCTTCCAATTAATCCTGGCATTTCAGTTTAAATTTAATAATAATAATGTTATATAAATAAATATTTGTCTCTGTTCGCATCAGTGTCATTTTGCCACCCTCTCTATACGTCAGAGCACACACATAAAGAAACGAACTACATCTCCCCTTTTGAAGAGTAAGTCGCTCTTTTTCAGTGCTTTGATAGCTCAGAAGCCAGCGCAATGGGCACTTTTGCGGCTGCAAAGGTACATATTATTATTGAAACAGACAATACATATTAGTATTTCTGTAACATTATTTAAGATTTTTTATATGTTATGCAAGTTTACTTCTGGTTCTGCTTGATGACACGGTCTACGAGTGTCATGCCATAGGTATTGTAGAGTTTCTCTTTCGAGTAGCTGGGACTCTTTTCCATACCGGCGAAGTCCATGTAGATGATGCCCACCGAACCTTTGTGGCTGGCGAGCCAGTCGGCAGCCTTCTTGTTGGCCTCGACGGCATTCTCGCGGTAGTTGTCGCTGAGCGGCAGTCCGAAGTAGGCCGAAGGGTAGTTGATGACCCATGCCGGCTTTGCGGCAGTCATGTCGCGTGCAGCAGCAGCATCAAGCATGCGGAGCACAGCTTCGTCCTTGCCGTCACGCGTGTCCTTTCCCCAATAGTCCTGCACCCAGAGGGGCGTCTCCGTGCCGTCAGAGGCGGTGATGTGGCCCTTTTGCTGCTTCTCCAGTTCCTTGTCGTAAACCCATCCGTAGCAGTAGCCGCCAATGGGTTTCGGGGCATACTCGTACTTCGACAGTATCAGCACCTTGCCGCGCATCTCGCCCACGGTGAGGCGGGGCTTGAAGTCGGCAAACATGCTGCGGAACCTGGTACTGCTGATCATGGCGTTGAACTCCTTGCCCCAAGCCTCCTTGTCGAAGGTGGCGCTGAGGTCGACGGTGAGTATGCAGAACTCGGTGGGGTTGGCCGTCAGGAACTCCTTCAGCTGCTGGAAGAAATCGCTGACCAGCAGTTCGGTGAACATATATCCGTGGGCACAGCGCAGCACATAGGCCGTTTCTTCGAACACACGCTCCGGGCGCAGGTCAAATACGCGCATGCCCACCTTCAGCTGTTCCTTGATGGTCAGGTCCTGCGTCTTGGCCGTACTCTCGGCAATAGCAGAAAACACCTTGCTCTGCCAGCCCTCGCAGGTGCAGGCATCATGGCTGCCAGGCAGCGACAGGTCGGCCACCAGTCGGCTGTTGGCCAGCGACTTCATCCACCGGCTGTTGTCGACGCTCTTGGGTTTGTAGTTGTTGACGTCATATTGCTCTTGCCACTGCCGTTCTGTTCGACGAAAGTGTTCAGCGCTGCCTGCGTTTCGTAGTCGGCGTGTTCAAGCGTCAGCAGCTGTTGGTCCACGCCTACTGCCGTGATGGCATCGTTGGCATAGATGACGTTCCACTGCTTCGGATATGACTGATTCCAGTCGTTGGTCAGCGTGATGTTCACCAAGCCGTCGTCGTGGCTGGTATAGGTGAAGATGCCATAGCCCAGCGTACCCTGCACCAGTGCCGGTCTGGTGTTGTCGTCTTCGCTGAAGAAGCAGCGCTGGAAGTCACCCGTGCCATCCTCCTCGAAGTGATAGATGTCCACGACGACAATATAAGGCACCTGCTCACTGATGGGGTCTTCGCTCATGGCAATGCCCGAGGCCTCGTAGATGCAGTACCACGCTCCTCCACTCAGCTTCTGGGCCAGCGGTCCGGGACCTGATGTCGTAGTATTGTCGTCGTCACTGCTGCACGAGGTCAGCAGCATGGTCATGCCGCAAAGAAGGATGGCGGCTATCATCCATAGTTTCATTGTTCTTTATCTAATTCACATTTCTCTCACTTAATCACGACCTTACGTCCATTAACGATATATAGACCCTTCTGGACAGGCTGTGCATTCAGGCGGCGACCATCCAGCGTGTACCACACAGCATCACTTTGAACATTGTCATCGACGAAGTCGCTTTGACCATGGTCAAAGAACGTTGAAAGCTCGATGATGCCTGTGGCGTTCTTAAGGAGACTGCTGACGTAGGACACGTCGTAGAACTTCGAGTAGTCAAGTGTAACACCGTCGTCCTGCATGACCTTAATGGGGATGGTGGGTTCCACGCCTGGGTCGATGTTCACCCAGTTCATGTCAGTCAGACGGGCACGCGCTGACGACAGCTGGTACTGCAGACCCTCGGGGGTGACGAAGTTCTGTACGGCACAGGCACCACCACCGCTCTTCTCGCCGAGGATGGGGAATCCCATGTCCTTCATGAGCGAGGGGAACAGGTTGCCGCACGAGAAGGAGAAGCCAGAGGTCATCACGCCGTACTTCAGCTGGTAGTTCTTCCACACTTCCTTGTCCTTGTCGTCAAACACACCGTCGAAGTTGCAGTCGATGTCGTAGTATATCTTCTGCTTCTGACCGGTCAGTATGTTCTCGCTGTAGAAATGACTCTGTCCGCCCATGAGTGCCGTCATGGCCACGACCACATCGAGTGAGCCACCGGGGTTGGTGGCGATGTCGACCACGAGGTTCTTCACCTCCGGGTCGTCGTTGGCCTGTTTCATGGCGTCGAGCACTACGCTGATGTCGCCCAGGAAATTTTGGTCGATGGCAGGCGTGCCACCCTGGCAGCCACCATCGTAGTAGGCTTTCCAGGCGGTGTAGTTGGCTGGACCGAACTGCGGGAACAGCAGATAGGCCGTGTCGCCTTCCTTGTAATACGTAACGCTCGCTATCCCTTTGTCTTGGCGGGCCTTGATCACAGCATCTCTTTGGGGACGTGTAAACAGACTGACGATGTTTTTCATCACCATCGTGTACAGGGACGGATAGGTATCCTTCATGGCCGTAATACCCAATAGCCAGTCGTTGACGGCAGTACTGGATCCCAACCCCAGATAGACTTTTAAATCGACATACGTGCCGGTATGTCCGCCGTCGCCGAGCAGTGCATTCATACAGTTCATGCCGAAGATATACTCCTGCATATTGGTGCTCTTCAGCAGCTTTTTGACGGTGGCTCCGTCTTCGATGCCGTCGAGGGCCTTGTCCAGACCGTCCTTCTTGATGGCAGCCTCGAGCGGTGAGCGTCCGGGCATGCCGTAGAAATGGTCGACGGTGAAGCACAGCTCCTTATAGCAGAATTCCGCCATATCGCCAGAGCGTGTCGTTTGGGATAGCAGCTCTTCACTGCGCCGGGGAGTCATCTTGCAGATGTCGGAGTTGTCGTTGTCTGTCACCACGACGACCGTTTCGCCGTCATAACCTGCAATGTGGTAGTACAGGTCGCTGTACATGTCGGCGATGGTGGCCAGCGGGAAGTAGACGGCATTGTCGTCGCCGCGCAGGTCGATGCCGTACTTCTTGAAGTCGAACGTGACGGTGACCTGTGTCGGTGTCAGCTCCTGGCTTTTGTAGCGCACGTAGGGGGCGCCGTCCAGGTAGGCATTGTCCATCCCCGGCTGTATCAAGCCCATCAGGTTGGTGAATGCCATGTAGTTGTCCGACGAGAACTGTTCGGTGGTGGTGTTCACCGTAGCCTCGGCGAACGGATTCTTCAGCGTGTAGTCGCCCTCGCCGTTCTTGGTGACGGTGATGGTAGTGCCGGGGAGCATCAGCTCCTGGAAATCGGCCGCGGAGATGTATGCCACCGAGGGCATGTCGTCGTAGAATCGCAGTGTCACGTTGCCACCGTCCTCTCCGTTGCGGTTCACGGGAACCTGCTTGGTGATATGCCACTGTCCGGGCATGACGGGAATAGCTCTTGCTGATAGGCTCAGTACCACAGCAGCAAGTATCACAAATACCTTGATTGTTTTCATCCTTTTCTTTTGTTTTGTAATACGCTCAATTAGTTTCTGGGTGCAAAGATACATATTTTTTAAATATGAACCCACCTTTTAGGCCGATAATTTACCGAAAAGTTTAAATTAATTAACCAAAATCAATATCCGATGCCGTTCCAGACACCATTTTGTGCCGTCCAAGATAATATCTTCATCGTCACAAGATATCATCTTCATCGCCACAAACGAGGGGCTACAAGCACAGAAAATGGGTAAAAGATACTTACAATATGCCTATTTTGACGAGAAACGGTGCTGAACTTCCTACTCTCAAAGTCTACATTAACGTAGACTTCAGGGCGTAGACTTCAGGGCTCCGCCCGAATCTCGCTCCAGTCGGGTAGCCACTGGGGTTGAGGGCAAGTCTACAAGTCTACAAGTCTACGTTTTTAACAGTATTACTTCTTAAAATTAATATTATATATATACTATATAATATTAATTTTATCGATTTCATGTCAAAATTTTTCTCGGTTTTTTGCGCCAAATCGTAGACTTGTAGACTTGTAGACTTGTAGACTTCGAAAAATCTGTTTTTTTGACAAGCGGAGAATGGTGAGGATAAGACACTCATAAAATTTTGTGTGGGAAAGATTTGCTTATTCCATAATTATTGCGTACTTTTACAGGCAGATGGCGGGGAGGAGGGTCAGAGAAAAACAAATAATAACCCGAAAACAAAGAAAAAAAACGGCATCTTTTTGGTTATACCCAAAAAAATGTGTACCTTTGCAACATATATACAACATACAACACAAAGAAAGAATATGAGAAAAGGACGCTATTATCTGCAATTGCTGGTTGCTGCACTCAGCACCGTGGCATTCACTGCCTGTAACCCCGATGATGTGGAGTCGGCTGTCGACACACTGCCCATGCCGTCGGAATATGAGGCGAACAAGGACAAGTCGGTGAAACCCGGCGACAGCTTCTTCGACTACTGCAACGGCTCGTGGCTGGCAGCACACCCCATTCCCACAGATCCCACGGTGAACCTCGGAGGCCTGTATGGCGCCGCAGAAGTGATGGAACAGCGCGTGGAGCAGCTGAAGAAGAGCAACCCCGACATCGGACGATACTATACGCTGGTGGACGAGATTCACGAGCACTCCAAGGCTGCGCGCCAGTATATCGCTGAGCAGAAGGCGAAGATGCAGAAGCCTGCCAGCAAGGAGGAGGCCTTCCGGGCTATCGGCAGGATGTATTTAGAGGGTGTCAACGTGCTGGGCATGTCGTACATGCTCTACTGGGACCAGACGCAGCTGAAGGGTATCCTGCTGCCTGTGTTGCCAAGCCCCATCGACGACGCTTTCCTGGAAGAGATCCAAACAAAGCCGAAGACATCACTGCTCGAGACCAGGGCAGGCAGTGCCCCCTCCGTGCCGAAGCTGTTGGCAGAGGGCATGGGCCTCGACCTCTCGCTGGTGAAGATGACAGATGAAGTGGAGGCAGTATGGCAGGCGTTCTGGGACGACAACACCCTGGACCAGTTGTATCAGAAGATGCAGGACGCATGGTCAGAATACGAGGCCTACGCCGACCTGCAGGGTCTCGACGACTTTAATGCCACCCATAGTAAATATGAGCGCCAGACGGTGGAAAGCCTGCGCAACAATGCCAGAGCGGCACTGGGCTACACCCTCTCGTACCACTTCCAGCAGCAGTTCCTGACGCAGGAGATGAAGGACAAGTACCTGGGCATCACCAAGGAGATACAGGCTGCCCTGCGCAAGCGCATCCAGAAGGTGGACTGGATGAGCGAGACCACCAAGCAGAATGCCATCGACAAGGTGGACCACTACACACTGAACGTGGCATTCCCCGACACGTGGCACACCGACTGCATTCCTGCGCTGGCCAACTGCGGATCGATGGCGGAGGCCCTGCACCGCGTGAAAGCTGGCAATGCCCGTCTTGAAGTGGCGCTGACAGGTACGAACGAGATATTCTCGAACTATCTGACACAGACGAGCATGGACAGCAACGGAAATCCGATGTCGATGGACCTGACGCTGGTCAATGCCACCTATTCGCCCCAGACCAACAGCGTAACCATCTATCCCGCCATGCTCATGCCTCCCATGATGCCTGAGGAGGGATACAGCGATGCTGCCTACTATGCCGTGTTCAGCATCATCGGACATGAGTTCACCCACGGCTTCGACAACAACGGTGCCCAGTGGGACAAATACGGCCAGAAGAACAACTGGTGGGCCGTGACGGACATGATGAATTTCCAGGACCGTAAGCAGAACCTGATACGCTGCTACAGCAATATGGAGCTGGATCCGCAGCGCTCGCCACTGACGCTCTGTGACGGAGACCGTACCCAGGGCGAGAATATTGCAGACCTGGGGGGATTCCTTGCAGCCCTCGATGCCTATAAGGTGCGTCTGGATGCCCAGGGATTCACGGGCGAGGCACGCAAAGAGCAGATCCGCAAGTTCTACGAGGCGTATGCCCACCTCTGGTGCATCCAGTATGGCGCGACGAAGTTCAACATCCTCGTGAATTCGGACGTCCACGCCCATGCCCGTCTGAGAATCAACGGTGTGGTGATGAACACCGACCAGTGGTACACGCTCTATGGTGTCACTCGCGACAACCTGCTGTATCTGCCAAAAGACCGAAGAGCGTATATTTGGTAATTAGATAAAAGATAATAGTTGGTTATGAAACAAAGACTAATGATGACCCTGCTGGCAACGATGCTGTTTGCCACGCAACAAGTGTATGCCCAGCTGCCTGCTGTCACGCTGAAGACCATAGACGGCAAGACAGTCTGTGTGGACACGCTGAGCAACAACGGGAAGCCGTTTATCATCGACTTCTTCGCCACGTGGTGCAAGCCCTGCAACCGTGAGCTGGACGCCATCGCCGAGGTCTATGAAGAGTGGCAGAAGGAGACAGGCGTCAAGATCTTCGCCATTTCGGTGGACCAGGCACAGAACATCCAGAAGGTGAAGCCGCTGGTGGACAACCACGGCTGGGAGTACGACGTGCTGCTGGATCCCAACAGCGACCTGAAGCGCGCCCTTGGCATCCAGGCCATCCCCTACGTACTGGTGTGTGATGGCGAGGGGAAGATCGTGTATAAGCACATGGGCTATACCGACGGTGAGGAGAACGAGCTGATTGAGAAAGTGAAAGAGGCCGCGAAGTGACAATGTAAAAATGTAAAAATGCAAAATGTAAAAATTATGAAGCGCCGTTGTATTTTCATTATTTCATTTTTTAATTTTTACATTGCCACATCAGTGGCACAGGTGACGCTGAACGGAAGTATTCAGAGCGACATGCTGCTGCCCAGGGAGGATACGGAGATAGGTGCGGAGAAGACGGAAGACTTCCAGACCAACACCTACGTCGACCTGCTGATGCAGAGCAAGTATGTGGATGCCGGAGCACGACTGGAATACCTGGAGCATCCGCTGCCAGGCTATGAGAACGACTTCAAGGGATGGGGTGTTCCCAACTTCTGGGTGAAGGGACGTCTGGGCTGTGCTGAGCTGACAGCAGGCACGTTCTACGAGCAGTTTGGCTCGGGACTGATTCTGCGCACCTACGAAGAGCGCTCACTGGGCATTGACAACTCGCTGCTGGGCGGACGACTGGTGGTGAAGCCCACCAAGGGTGTGACGCTGAAGGCCCTCGGAGGCAAGCAGCGCCGATACTGGGAGTGGAACAAGGCGTGGATCACCGGAGCCGATGGCGAGGTACACCTGAACGAATGGATTCCCTCGCTGCAGCAGTCGGCAACAGAACTGATGGTGGGAGCCTCGTGGGTGAACAAATACGAGAGTCAGGAAGACATCTTCGTCGACCCTACCCATAAGCTGAACCTGCCAGAATTTGTGAATGCCTGGGACGTTCGCGCCACCCTGAACAAGGGACCGTGGAGCCTTTTGGCAGAATATGCGCAGAAGACGCAGGATCCGTCGTTCGACAACCAGTACAGCTACGAGAAAGGTACTGCCGTGCTGTTTTCCGGCTCCTATTCGAAGAAAGGCCTGAGCGTGCTGCTGCAAGGCAAGCGCAGCGAGAACATGGCCTTCCGCAGTCGTCGTACCATGCTGGGCACGTCGTCGTTCCTGAACCACCTGCCAGCATTCACACAGGACCATACCTATGCACTGGCAGCCCTCTACCCCTATGCCACCCAACTGGCTGGCGGAGAATGGGCGTGGCAGGCCGAGGCAGGCTATAACTTCAAGCGCAAGACAGCGCTGGGAGGCAAATACGGCATGAATGTGAAGGTGAACTTCTCGCACGTCCGCTGGGAGGGCACCACGTACTATCAGGACTTGGACGTCCAGCTGACGCGTAAGCTGACGAAGGACTTCAAGCTGACGCTGATGTATATGAACCAGAAGTATAACAAGACGGTTGTCGAGGGCGAGGGAGGCATGGTGAACAGCAATATCTTCATTGCCGATGGCAAATACCAGTTCTCGCCCAAGGTGACGCTGAGGGGTGAGGTGCAGTATCTGACGACGAAAGACGACCAGGGCGACTGGGCCTACGGACTGCTGGAGCTCTCGCTGGCACCCCACTGGATGGTATCGCTGAGCGACATGTATAACGTGGGCGAGACACACATCCACTACTATCAGGGTGGTGTGACGTTCACCACCGGAGCCCACCGCATACAGTTAGGCTATGGTCGTACGCGAGCCGGATACAACTGTTCAGGCGGTGTCTGTCGCTATGTGCCTGCCACATGTGGCCTGACAGCATCGTATAATTACAGCTTTTGAAAAATGTAATAATTATAAAATGTAAAAATGTAATAATTATAATATGAAGCACCGTTGTTTTATCATTTTCTCATTTTTTAATTTTTACATTGCCGCCATGTTTATGGCGGCGTGCAGTAACGTGGACGAGGCAGACAGGCTGATCTACGTGAAGCCAGCACCAGCAGCACGCTGCGTCCTGCTGGAGGACTTTACAGGACAGCGCTGCGTCAACTGTCCGCGAGGTACGGAGGTCATCGAACAGCTGCAGGCGGAATATGGCGACTCCGTATTCATTGCTGTCGGCATCCATAGTGGTCCGCTGGGATTCAAGGGTAATGCCCGACTCACAGGACTGGCCACAACCATTGGTGACGAATACTATAACCACTGGAATCTGGAATACCAGCCCGTAGGACTCGTAGATCGTCATGGGGCTGTCAACTATACCGACTGGGCTCTGGCCGTGAAGGAAGAGCTGGCACGTCCTGCCACGCTGACCATCAAGGCCGCAGCCAATATCGTGGACGATCAGGTCGACATCCGCCTGACGATGGAGGGTACAGATGGCACCACCACAGGAAAGCTGCAGATATGGCTGCTGGAAGACGGCATCAAGGCCATGCAGCTGATGCCTGATGGTGCAGGCAACAACGACTACATACACAACCACGTGCTGCGTACCCCCGTGAATGGCACCTGGGGTGAGGACTTCACCATCCAGGAGGCTGAGACCAAGGCCACCCACCACACGCAGGCCATCGACCCGGCATGGAACAAGGACAACCTGAGCATCGTCGCCTTCGTCTATAACGACCAGGGCGTGCAGCAGGCAGCGAAAATAAGAATTAAGAATTAGGAGTTAAGAATTAAGAGTTATCGCTTCGCGATTAAGAATTAAGAATTAAGAGTTAAGAATTAAGATAATGCGTATGAAGAAAGTTTTTACACTATGTTTGTTGATGCTGCTGGGAACGGTGACGTATGCCCAGGGCTATGTGTTTTCTGACAAAGATGGTAACGTCTACGAGAACGGAAAGACCATCGAACGGACAGGATTCGAGGACGACGGCTTTGGCGTCATGCTGAAGTCGGGACTGTTTGTAAAGAACCAGGATGCCCCCTCCAACTATGAGGTGGCTGTCGTGGCAAATATCACCCGTATTGACAATGGTGACGTACAGCTGTGTTTCCCCACAAACTGCTATAACTATAGCGTGGTGGGCACCCATGGAGGTAAGGACAAGACTTCGCTGGGAGAAGGTGCCGTCAAGGACATTCAGTCAGAATGGCTGCCCACAGAGGTCGGAGAGTGTATCGTAGAATATACTGCCAAGAATTATCAGGGCGATTTCCCCATGAATGACTACAAGGTGACTGTTCACTATAAGTACACTGGCACCACTGCTATCGACCAGGTGAAAAACAGTGCAACAGGACGCCATGAGTGCTTCGACCTGCAAGGTCGTCCGACGACAGCCAGCCATCACGGACTGACAATCGTCCGCATGGCGGATGGTAGTGTGCGCAAGTTTTTACATTGAACATTATAACAAAACAAATAAATTGATTCATGATGAAAAAATTAATGTTTTTCGTTACACTTGCTGTGGCAGGTGTGATGTGTGCTCAAGCACAAGTGTGGCAGAAAGTGTCAAACAAGACACTTGCGCCAAAGTCGGTTAGCCATCTTAGCCATCGGGCTACCATTAATCCTGGTGCCAATCAGGGATGGTGGGGATATATTGATGGCAGTGCTGAGTTAGGAGGAGTGGGAGTCAGCAAGGCAGACACCTATCACTGCGCTATCTTTATTCCAGGCAACCATGAAGTAGCTGGCGGAAAGACTATTCAGGCTATCCGTTTTGGCCTCGTTTCCTCCAATGCAAAGGATGCAAAGGTGTGGATAGCAAAAGACAAGCCAAGTGCCATCAACACAGAACAATGCATTCAGGTGGTGGACGTTCCTCAGTCTGAATTAGGTAAGGTTAATATTGATGTCGCCCTGAATTCACCCTATGCCATTCCTTCTGAGGGTGTTTATGTTGGCTATTCTTTTACAATTACTAACGTACAATACACGGCAGATGCCTATCCCGTCTTGATAGGTGAGACTGATGCGCCCAATACTTTGTTATTGAGAACTGAGAATGCAGTAAAAACATGGTCAGACTTGAATGGTGAAGGATTTGGCAAACTGTTCCTGCAGGTGCTGTTGGAAGGTGACTTTGCCGATAACATGTTGATTCCCAGCAATTTCACAACTGCTTATGCTAAAATTGGAGGAGTTGGTACTGTTGCAGGCTTATTGAATAACCAGGGTATTACCCCAGTAACCAGTATTGACTATACCATTACCACTGATAATGTTGAGGGTGAGGAGAAACACGTCAATCTTGAGAGTCCTATCCCCTTCAATTCAAAAGGTATTGCTGTTATTCAGCTGAAAGGCGATGATGAGAGTGGTTCAAAGGTGAAGACGCTGACAGTGACTAAGGTGAATGGTAATCCCAATATGGCTACGGAGAAGTCCACACAGTTTACACTCGTTTCGCTTCCTGAGATTATTGACCGCAATGTCGTGGTAGAAGAATATACTGGAACAGGTTGTGGCTGGTGTCCGCGCGGTCTTGTAGGTATGGATAACCTTCGCAACACCTTTGGCGACCGTTTCGTAGGTATCGGCATCCATCGTTATAATTCGACTGATGCGATGTATATTGCCAGCTATGCTCCTGTCAGTTTTGGTGGTGCCCCATCTTGTCGCATAGACCGTGGTGCTGAAATGGACCCCTATTATGGTAGTGCGAATGATATCCGTGATGACTTCAGTGCAGAAATGGCTATTCCTGCTATGGGTGCTCTAGAGGTCAGCGGCACATTCGACGAGGCATTTACAAAGGTCAATGCCACAGCCAATGCAAAGCCACTGTTCGATGGCTCCTATCAGGTGGAACTGGCCTTGGTGGCCGATGGCTTGACAGGCTCAGGTTCAGGATGGAACCAGTCAAACTTCTTTTATCAGTATTCTTCATCTGATTTGCCTGAAGATCTGGCGCAGTTTGGTAATGGTGGTGCCTATGGAACATCTAGCGTTAAAGGCTGGATTTTCAACGACGTAGCCATTGCCAGCTCTTATGTCAACAAGAAGAATCAGATTCCCGGTCAGGCACTGACTGCTGGAACTACAGGTGCGTTTACCTATACGCTTAACCTGCCCACCAAGGAAGCACTGAAGAATGCTTTGCAGAAAGATCAGATTTACGTCGTTGCCATTCTTCTTGACAGTAATGGCAATGTGGTCAATGCAGCTAAAAAGAAAGTCGGAGAGTATGATCCTTCTGGTATCAGCTCTGTCAGCTCGGCCAATGCCACGGAGGCTGTCCGCTACACCCTCGATGGTCGCCAGATCAGCGCTCCACAGCATGGTCTGAACATCGTGAAGATGAGCGATGGCACTGTTAAAAAGGTGATGGTCAAGTAAGAAACGCCAAACATTACAAAACTACTACTACATGAAAAGAATGGGATTGAAAGCAGCAATGATGGCCTTACTGCTGATGCTGGCCGTGAGTGGTCAGGCAGCAGAGCCTGTGAAGGGTGCTGAGGCACAAAAACTGATGCAGCTGCTGAACAGCATCAGTGGTGAGAAGACTCTGTCAGGCACGATGGCCTGTGTCAACTGGAACATCAGCGAGGCCCAGTGGGTGCATCAGCATACTGGCAAATGGCCTGCCATTGCTGCTTTCGACCTGATTCATCTGCCCTACTCCTCTCCCGGAGGATGGATTGACTACGACAACGTCAGTGTTGTGGACGACTGGCACCAGCAGGGCGGACTGGTCAGCATCTGCTGGCACTGGATGGTACCTGCCCGCAGTGGCAAGAGCGGAAAGTATGCGTTCTACTGGGGTACGGATGCTGACAAGGCTGACGAGCAGACAACTTTCGACGTAAAGAAGATCTTCGATGCCAGCTCCAGTGAATACCAGCTGATGATGAACGATATCGACCGTGTGGCCGATATCATGCTGACACTCAAGGCCAAGGGGATTGCCGTGCTCTGGCGACCCTTGCACGAGGCTGGTGGCATGTGGTTCTGGTGGGGACGCGATGCGGAGGCCTGCAACGAGCTGTGGCGTACCATGTATCGCCGTTTCCAGGAGAAGGGCGTCGACAACCTTGTCTGGGTGTGGACGCAGAGCTCGTCGTGGGGAAAGCCCTATAGCGATGGCTACCGGTGGTATCCTGGCGACGACTATGTGGATGTGGTCAGCATGGATATCTACAACGAGACGAATGCCACCACCATCCGCACCAAGTGCTATGACTTTTTGAAGGAGGAGTCGCCCACGAAGCTGACAGCACTGACGGAGTGTGGCACAGTGGCCACGATAGGTCAGCAGTGGACTGCAGGTGCCCATTGGCTGTGGTTCATGCCCTGGTACGACTATGCTGTCAGCAACGATATCAACAGCAGTGCTTTCAACCAGACAGCGCATGGCAATGCCGATATCACGTGGTGGACAGAGGCTTTCAGCCACGACTATGTGTTGACACGCGACGATGTCAAGGCCCTGATATCTACAAACATTTCGTCCCCCTCAGTCACTCCTGCGACCAAGGGAGACGAACGTCTATTTTCACTTGATGGCCGTCTGGTAAAGACCCCCGGGCAGGGTGTCTATATCAGGAACGGCAAAAAGGTCCTTTATTAGAAGTCCAGCTGACAGCCTACGCCCAGCACACGGTTGGTGCGCGTGAAAGTGTCGCTGACACCCTCGGTGGGATAGTTCGTGCGGTTGTACTTGTCGTACATGGTCTGGAAATAAGCTGCCGAGAGGGTGATATTGGGCTTCACCTTGTAGCTGAAGCCAAGACCCAGGCTATAGCTGTTGACGACAAACGACATATCATTCATATACTGGTCTGAGAGTCCGTAGCGTGTCAGCTGACCACCACCGGAGACGTTCAGCTTGTCAGTGACATCCCACTCGATACCTGCCAGATACTCGTTGCTGTTATGATCCAGCAGGTCCTGCGTGTTGTTATACCAGTCGGCCTGCTTGTCGAAATAGTGGTGCCAGCCCAGATTGATGCGGACAGCATCGATGGGACTCCACTGGGCACCGATGGTCAGCAGGGCAGGCATATCCTCGTTGACCTCCTCGCCATCGCGGAACTTGTTGACTGCAGCAATCTCGCTGGCCTCGTTGACTGTCGACTCGTTCTTCATGCGAACCTGTGTCTTGAACTCGTACTTGGCAGCGAAGTTGAAACGGCCTGTCTTGTAGTCGACACCGATAACGGGAGCAACACCCAGACTGGTCTGGTTACACAGCAGGTTCACACCCTGGGCATACTTCTGCAACTTGTTCAGACTCTGCTGGGTACCTTCCAGCTGAGCCTGCTTGGCCATGAGCTGCTGTTGGGTAGTAGTCAGCTCGGCAGGAACGGGGACGCCAGCAGCCTCGTACTGTGCAATACCTGCATTGACCTGTGCCAGTCCGGCATTGACCAGCTCCAGACCACCAGCAACAGTGGCTGTAGCACCCTGCATAAAGTCAGCAAAGTCGACGTAACCACCCTCTGTCTTCACCTGTATATTATTGATTTTTGCCTTGTAGGTGGCATCACCGTAGAGCATGCGCAGACCACCATAGACTGACAGGTCGCTGGTGATCTTATAAGCAGCACCCAGCTGGAAGCCGAAATAATACTGGCGACCACGCATAAAGCCATCCATATCGTAGCCCTGGGCACCCAGAGGCTCCAGCATGTGGGCAATGTTACCCACCACGCTCTCGAACGATCCGAGGCCATCGCCAAACTCACAGGCTCCGCCACCACCGGGTACGGAGATGTTTCCCTGGATACTCCAGTTGCCCTTGTTGTATGCAGCCTGCAGCGAGGGGATAATAGGGGCATCGGCGACACCCTCGAACTCTTTCACCTCACTGCCGTTGTTCTTTCTGCCAAGCTTGAAAACGGGATTGGTCGAGGTGATGGTACGCGTCTGATGGGCATACTGCCAGTTGAAGGCCACATGGAAGCCCTCGGGCATAAAAACCACACCGGCGGGGTTGGAATAGACACCGTCGAGACCGATAGCGGCATCGCGCGCGGGATTCTTTAAAAATAAAACGCTTTGATTGGTGTTGGTGAGTATTCCACCAGCTGTGGCACTCAACACAGACAGCATCAGCACAAGTGATGCTAATAAACTCTTTTTCATTATCCTTTAAACAATTTTATTAAAAATCGGGTGCAAAGGTACTATTATTGCACAAAAGAGCCATAAAAGTGCAATAAATATTAATGTTTATTAACAGTCACCCAACACCCATCACCCAATACCCAACACCCATCACCTATCCCTTCTCACTCGGATAGCTGACGCGCGTATGGTAGATGGTCTTCAGCTTCTCGATGAGCACCGTCTTGGCATACTGGATATCGCGGAACGTGATGGGGCACTCGCGGAAATAGCCCTCAGCCACCTGCGTGTCGATGATACGCTCCACAAGGTCGCGGATGGATTGTTCGGTATAGTCCTGCAGCGAGCGCGAGGCAGCCTCCACAGCGTCGGCCATCATCAGACAGGCGTGTTCACGTGTGAAGGGATTGGGTCCGGGATAGGTGAACAACAGGTCGTCGACGGGATCCTTGGGATGCTCGTTCTTATAGTGGATATAGAAGTATTTGGCCTTGCCCAGTCCGTGGTGGGTGGCGATGAAGTCACGGATGACCTTGGGCAGGTTGTTCTTGTCTGCCATCTTCATACCTTCTGTCACGTGACTGATGATCAGCTGGGCACTCTCAATGTCCGTCAACATCTCGTGGGGATTGATACCCGTCTGGTTTTCAGTGAAATAGATGGGGTTTGCCAGCTTGCCGATGTCGTGATAGAGGGCACCGGTACGCACCAGCTGGGCCTTCGCATCAATCTTGTTGGCTATCTCACCAGCCAGATTGGCCACCTGGATACTGTGGTTGAAGGTGCCTGGAGCCACCTCACTCATGCGGCGTAGCAGCTCGTTGTTGGTATTCGACAGCTCGACGAGCGTGATGTCGCTGGTGAATCCGAAGGCCTTCTCGATGAGGTAGAGCAACGGATAGGCGAACAGCAGGGCGATGCCGTTGACGATGAGATAGTTATAGGTTGAATAGTCTATCTGCGACAGTGCCGTGGCCTGCATCCAGTCGAAGGCCAGATTGACAGCCATACAGCTGAGGGTGATGATGATGGCCGTCTTGAACAGCTGTGAGCGTTGCGTCAACTCTCGCAGCGAACTGATGGCCACCAGTCCGGCGACGCTCTCCACGACGATGAATTCGAAGGTGTGCTGCAGCATGATGGCACAGATGAATATCATGGTGATATGCGTCATGAAGGCCGTTCGCGAGTCCATGAACACGCGGATGAAGATGGGCACCATCGCGTAAGGCAGGATATAGACATGCACCAAGGTATGACTGACGAAGAAGGCCGTCAACAGGGCGAAGATGACGATGAGGGCATAGAGCATGACCAGACTGCGCGGCTTCTCGAAATAGTCTGCACGATAGAGGCTGAGGTACACCGTGAAGCATATCATGAGGATGGCCACGTAGATGATTTGTCCCAACAGCGTTATCCTGTTTTCCGGACCCATATTGCGACGTTCGTTCTCACGCTTGTACGACTCGATGATGCGATAGGTCTTGTCAGTGACAATCTCACCACGGTCGATGATCTTCTGACCTTTATAAATCACGCCCATGGCCAGAGGTACACTCGACATCAGCTCGTTCTTGCTGGTCTCGCTGCGCTCACGGTCGAAGATGAGGTTGGGCACGATATAGTTGTTTAGGTTGCACTTCTGCAACAGGGGCTTCTGCGCTGCTATCTTCTCGTCCTCAAAGAGCTGTTCGTAGGCCGTCTTGGCTGAAAACACCTCCATGACACTCACGCTGACAGCCTGTTTCTTGCTGACCACGCGGATCATCGACGCCGAATCGGCACGCAGCTCGGCATACTCCTTCGACTCCATCACACCCTGCTGGTAGATGCTGTGCAGACGGTTGGCAATGACGGTGAGATATTCGCTGGAGACATCGGGAATACCATCGGCATAGTCCTTCAGGAACTTACGGACCATATTGTCCTCCGTTTCTTCCTTATATTTATAATAGGGCTCATAGAGCTTCAAGAGACTGTCGCGCTCGTGTTTGATGATCTCGTCCGACTTATACACGGGGAAGTCGAAGGGAGCCGTGAAATCAGCATATTTCCACGGACGGCCCTGCTCCACATACAATGGGGTACTGGTATCGTCAGGCATGGCCCATACGACGACGGCCACCGTGACGATAATCAGGGCGGCTTTCAGGAGCACGCTGTGCCAATGATAGTTGTCTTTCAGGTTAAAACTGCTCATAATCGTACGATTTGCCTGCAAAGATACAAAAATTTCTCATTTCTCATTCCTCATTTCTCATTTTTTTTGTACCTTTGACTTCGTCGAAGCTACTTTCGCTCGAAAAAGTCCAAATATATTTGGCTTTTTGCTCACTTATTCGTACCTTTGCAAGCAAAATTACTCATAATTATGTCAGAAAGAAGAGTGAGGGTGCGCTTTGCACCCAGTCCCACAGGGGCATTACATATCGGCGGTGTACGCACCGCCCTGTACAATTACCTGTTTGCACGCCAGCATGGTGGCGACCTGGTGTTCCGTATCGAGGACACCGACTCCACGCGTTTCGTGCCTGGTGCAGAAGAGTATATCATCGAGTCGTTCAAGTGGCTGGGCATCCAGTTCGACGAGGGTGTCTCATTCGGTGGCGACAAGGGTCCCTATCGCCAGAGCGAGCGTCGCGACATCTATAAGAAATATGTCCAGCAGCTGTTGGACAACGACAAGGCCTATATCGCCTTCGACACCCCGCAGGAGCTGGAACAGAAGCGTACTGAGATCCAGAATTTCCAGTACGACTGCCACACGCGCCAGCAGATGCGCAACTCGCTGACCCTTCCGAAGGAAGAGGTCGACGCGCTGATTGCTTCCGGCCATCAGTATGTCGTCCGCTTCAAGGTGGAGGCTGGTCAGGAAATTCTCGTCAACGACCTCATCCGTGGTGAGGTGCGTGTCAAGAGCGACATCTGCGACGACAAGGTGCTCTACAAGAGTGCCGACGAGTTGCCTACCTACCATCTGGCGAACATCGTCGACGACCACCTCATGGAAATCTCGCACGTCATCCGTGGTGAGGAATGGCTACCCTCTGCCCCACTCCACGTCATGCTCTATCAGGCCTTTGGCTGGCAGGACACCATGCCTCAGTTTGCACACCTGCCACTGTTGCTCAAGCCCGTCGGCAATGGCAAGCTCTCCAAGCGTGATGGCGACAAGTTAGGATTCCCCGTATTCCCCCTGGAATGGCACGACCCCAAGACAGGTGAAGTCAGCTCGGGCTATCGCGAACAAGGCTACTTGCCTGAAGCCGTCATCAACTTCCTGGCTCTGCTGGGATGGAGTCCGGGCAACGATCAGGAGCTGATGACACTGGACGAGATGGTCAGCCTGTTCGACATCTCGAAGTGCTCGAAGAACGGTGCCAAGTTTGACTTCATGAAAGCAGAATGGTTCAACCGCCAGTACCTCCTGCAGCATCCCGACAGCGACTGGTGTCCGGCCTTCGACAAGGTGCTGAAGGAGAACGGTATTACGGCCACTGCCGAACAGGAAGCTGAGGTGGTGCGGATGATGAAAACGAAGGTCATCGAGGTGACTGACAAGGAGGGCAAGACCAGAAAGCGCAACATCTCCTTCCCCAGCGACCTCTGGCCTCTGACCAAGTTCTTCTTTGTGGCGCCCACTGACTTCGACAGGGAGGGTGACAAGTTTATCCGCAAGAACTGGAACGAGGGTACCGCAGACCAGATGCGCCAGATGCAGGCCGTGCTGGAAGGCATCAGCGACTGGAGTGTGGAAGGCCAGAAGGCTGTTGTCGACCCGTGGGTAGAACAGACTGGCATCAAACCCTGGAACGCATGGCGCATCGCCCTTGTCGGCACAGGACAGGGTCCTGACATGTACGAACTCTCTGCCTTCCTCGGCAAGGAGGAGACGCTGAGGCGCATGTCTGATGCCATTCGCAAATTAGAAATTAGAAATTAGAAGTTAGAAATTGTTGCGTCAGGAGTAATCATCATTCCTAATTCCTAATTCCTCATTTAAATTAAAGAATGTACAACATAATCATCTACATCTACCAGCTGGGCGTCATCATCTGCAGCCTTTTCAACGAGAAGGTGCGCAAGATGTGGCGCGGAGAGCGCGAAGCCATCCGTATCCTGCGCGAGAAGGTGGACCCCACAGCACAGTATGTGTGGTTCCATGCCGCCTCGCTGGGCGAGTTCGAACAGGGACGTCCCCTTATGGAGCAGATGCGCCGTGAACACCCGGAATACAAGATTCTGCTCACCTTCTTCTCGCCCTCTGGCTACGAGGTGCGCAAGAACTACGAGGGTGCCGACATCATCTGCTACCTGCCTCTGGACACCATCACCAATGCACGGCGCTTCCTGCGCACCATCCGTCCCGTCATGGCGTTCTTCATCAAGTACGAGTTCTGGTACAACTACTTGCATATCCTCAAGCACCGTGGCATTCCCGTCTATAGCGTCAGCAGCATCTTCCGTCCCGGACAGGTGTTCTTCCGCTGGTATGGGCACCAGTACAGCCGCGTGCTGAAATGCTTCACCCATTTCTATGTGCAGAACGACATCAGCCGCGAACTGCTGTCCACCCTCGGCATCAACAATGTCACCGTGGTGGGCGACACGCGCTTCGACCGGGTGCTACAAATCAAGGCCGCTGTCAAACAGTTGCCTGTGGTGGAATCATTCATCCAACACCCATCACCCATCACCCAACACCCAGTCTTCGTCGCTGGCTCTTCGTGGCAACCTGACGAGGATATCTTCATCCCGTTCTTCAACGAACACCCCGACTGGAAACTCATCATCGCACCTCACGTCATCGCTGAGGACCACCTTCGCCAGATAGAGGCCAAACTCCAGGGTCGAAAGGTGGTGCGCTATACCTCCCTCAATGCCTCCGAAGGAGGGGAGTCGGGAGAGGTCTTGATCATCGACTGCTTCGGACTCCTATCCAGCATCTATCGCTTTGCCGATGTCACCTACGTCGGAGGCGGCTTTGGCGTGGGTATCCACAACACGCTGGAAGCGGCCGTATGGGATGTCCCCGTTATCTTCGGGCCTAACAACAAGCGCTTCCAGGAGGCACAAGGTCTGAAAGCCTGTGGCGGAGGACTGGAGATTAGCAATGCCGACGACTTCCGTCGTATCATGCAGCGTTTCATCGACGATCCGCAGGCCCTCGCCACTGCCGGACAGCAGGCTGGTGCCTATGTCAAGCAAATGACAGGTGCCACCCAGAAAATCCTCACCGACATCTTCTAACACCCATTCCTCCCTCCTCATTTCTTTCATTTCTTTCATTTCTTTCATTTCTCATGTCCATCCAAGAACTCTACCAACTATACAAACAGCACCCCGTCATCACCACCGACTCCCGCAACTGTCCGGAAGGCAGCATCTTCCTGGCACTGAAGGGAGACACATTCGATGGCAACCAGTTTGCACTCGCAGCACTCGAGAAAGGCTGTAGCTACGCCATTGTGGAGACCCCTCCCAGCCTCCCCGAAGGGGAGGAGGGCCTGGCGGACAGAATGATTCTCGTCGACGACAGTCTGCAAACGTTCAAGGACCTGGCACGCGAGCACCGTCGACAGTTCGACATCCCCATGGTAGGCATCACAGGCACCAATGGCAAGACGACCACCAAGGAACTCGTCCGTGCCGTGCTCGCCGAATGCTACAATGTGATGGCCACCGAGGGCAACTTCAACAACGATGTCGGCGTACCCAAGACGCTGTTCCGACTCGACAGCCAGACGGACATTGCCGTGGTTGAGATGGGGGCCTCACACCCTGGCGACATCAAGACACTCGTCGAGACCGCTGAGCCCACCTGCGGACTCATCACCAACGTCGGACGAGCCCATCTGCAGGGCTTCGGCTCCTTCGAGGGCGTCTGTCGTACCAAGGGCGAGCTCTACGACTTCCTCATAGCCCGTGACCTCCCCCTCTTCGTCAATCGCGACAACGAGCACCTCATGCAAATGATTCAGGATGCTGCCAACACCCAACACCCATCACCCAACACCCAACACCCCGACATCTATTATTACGGCCAGAGCGACAACCCCGACATCCTCATCCGGGGCGAGGTCATCTCCTGTGCACCCTTCCTGAAGTTCCGCTGGCGTGAACAGGACCACGACGCAGGCTACTGCAGCGAGTGGATGGAGGTCGAGACACACCTCATCGGGGCCTACAACCTCGACAACATCCTCGCAGCCATCACCGTGGGCTATTGCAACAACGTCCCCTTCGACGCCATCTGTCATGCCATCGCCAGCTACGTACCCACCAACAACCGTTCACAGCTGACGAAGACCGAGCATAACAGCCTGATTGTCGACGCCTATAACGCCAACCCCACCAGCATGGCTGCTGCCATCGACAACTTCCGTCGCATGGAGGTATCGCCCAAGATGGCCATCCTGGGCAAGATGGGCGAGCTGGGCGACGTCTCCGACGAGGAGCACCGCCGTGTGGTGACTATGCTCGAGGAGGCCGCCTTCGACGAGGTATGGCTCGTGGGCGACGAATACCAACAGGCCATCACCCCAAAACCAATACCCGCCACCTTCCGTCTCTTCCACGACGTCGAGGAGGTGAAGGATGCCATCACCCATCACCCAACACCCATCACCAATCGTTATATTCTCATCAAAGGTTCCAACAGCGTCAAACTCTTCCAGCTCCCTGAGCTGCTGTAAGCCTTGCCACTGTCCTCAGAAACTCGGGCACTTCCACACCCAGCATCTCCAGGATGGTCGTGATGGGATAGTCCTGGTCGCCCATCATGTTGAAATGTACCATAATCGTGGGGAAGTAGCGTCCTGTGGCAGCATTGTACACCGTGTCCAGATAGAGGTTACCCACCGAGACGCCAGCCATCATCAGCCTCAGCTTCAGGTTCTCGTTCATGCTGGCCACGACGCGCTCGCAGACCTCCTTCGTCGTACCTTGCTCCAAGTATCCGGCAACCTGTACACCGTTGACTACCAGATAGTTCACGTTATCTGTCTCACCCACGAAGGTCAGCAGGTTGTTCATCGTCGTCACCGTGAAGTCGCCATGCACCTGCACGTCGTGCTTCACAATCTTCAGGATGTCGGCATCGTCCTCCAGTCGCGCACTCATCGTCAGCAGCGGCGTCTCCTCGTCCCCCTTGCAATAGGTCAGCGCCACCGAACGGCTGTGCGTGCTGTCCTGGTCGTACGTCAGGTTGATTTCGTAGTCACGATACCACACCTGTCCGATATAGAAGTCGTCCCTGATGAGGATAGGAAGCCATACGGGACGGTTGTTCTCCGAGCCCGACAGGATCTTCAGCACCTGTTCGCCGTTCTTGTAGATGAAGAACTCGCTGGCCTTCTTTACCACGAACTTCGTCTTGAAGCCACGGAACTCCACCGTCACCTCCTTCTCGATGGTGCCCTTCACCAGATACTCGCTGCCATCCTGGAGCGTATAGGTCACCTCACCCTCCTTCGTGGAGTTCAGGCCAAACCACGACGAGCTGCTCTCGCCCTCGTCACCCAGCATCACCGACAGGTCCCACGCCAGCTGTAGCGCATCGTTGAAGGCCTGGAACGTGAAGCGCCGTCCCTGTGCCCTGTTCGATGCCGACTGCTCGCCCTGCAGCACGTTCAGCAGTGCCGACAGCTTGGTTTCAAACTCCCTCAGCATGCTGTAGTCGTCGCTACGTGTCGTCAGCGGCACCACCCTCGCCAGCGGAGCCAGCTCCTGGAAGTCCAGTCCTGCCATGCGCTCGTTCACGCTGTTGGCAGCTGTCATCAGCGGAGTGTCAACCAACACGTTGCCACCCTTCTCTTCCGTCGTCGTATCGTCACTCTTGCTGCATCCGGCACATACCATGAGCCCCACTGCCAGCATCAGAACCATCATCTTTCTCATCGTGATATCTTTTTACTCCTTAAACTCTTGAACTCTCGAACTCCTTGAACTTCTCGAACTCGCTGCAAAGATACAACTTTTTCCGGAATTCTTGCAATTTCTGCCTCAAAAGTTTGGAATCTTCGGGATTTCTTTCTATCTTTGCAGAAAGAAAGCAAAAGATGGAACAGGAAAGTTAGTTCTTCTACACTCTTATTTACAATATGCGAAACCAATTGGTCTTTTCTCTTTTGAATCTAATCGTTCGTTGTCACAATGCCGGATGAGCATTGACAACACATCTTCACGCTGACCATGCAGAATATCGTCGATAGCGTAATGTCGTGCGATGTTTTCTATCTGTCCGCCACTGAATTCGTATTTCGAAGCCAGTGTGTGGACATCCATATCGCTCAGTTCAGGAATCATTGTGTGCCAAATATGGGCACGGGCCTCCTCGGTGGGCTTCTCGAACTTGACCTTATAAAGGAATCGGCGCTCGAAGGCCTTGTCCATATTCTCCTGCAGGTTGGTGGTGGCTATCATGATGCCATCGAGCTGTTCCATCTCCTGCAAGATGATGTTCTGCAGCGAGTTCTCCATCTTGTCGACAGCATTCTCTGCCCCGTTCTTACGCTTGCCGATGATGGCGTCGGCCTCGTTGAACAGCAGGATGGGCGTCAGCTTGGCACGCTTCACCTGTTCACGATAGCGGTCAAACAACGCCTTTACGTTCTTCTCGCTCTGACCGACCCACATACTCTTCAGTTGCGGCACGTCCACCACCATGATATTTCTTCCCGTTTTGCGGGCCAGCTGATAGACCGTCTCTGTCTTACCTGTACCAGGACCGCCATAGAACAGACAGGCAAAACCGTTGCGGAAGCCCTTTTCCTTCATCCGGTCATGAATTTTCTGGTAGTTCTCTGGCTGTAGGAAGCTGCCCAACTCCTCCACCTGCCGTTCAATGTCCTTGGGGAAGAACAGTTGCTTCTTGCCTAACTTACTGGCATCCAGCATATCGGCTAACTTCTCCTCAGCCACGTTGATTTTCAACTCAGCCAACAGCGTTCGCTTGGCACTCTCTGTCAGTTTGTATCTGGTTACGTCGGCAATACCGTCCACGCAGCGGTGCTCTATGACTTTTTTCCGTTGCACTTTGTGCTCTCCACTTCTGAGTTCTGTCTTGGCTCTGTTGAAATCGCCTTGGTTGTTAAACAAATCTTCAATTTGGCTGAAACGGATGTCGTCATCATCTCTGTTCACCAGCCGGTGGCAGAAGAATGCCACCATCATCTGATCTTCTGCATTCAGATAATACTCCTTCAGGTGCTTCACAAATCCCACCTGCGGATTGCCCTCAAAGAGCGTCTGCAGCTCCTCGCAGAGTTCGTGGGGCGAGATGGCATCATCATCCAGATCCTCGAACCAAGAGTCGAGCAACTCAAATACGCTGGCACAGTCAAGCCCTGTGCGTTTGGGCAGTTCGTATACCTCGTTATGCTTCAGACAGCGTATGACAGCAGTGGGGATGTCGAAGTCGTCTTCGTCCTTTACGTCGCGATACTTCAGCAGTCTTCGTCGCACCAGCGCATCGATGTCGCTGGCATAGCTCAACACACTGATTTTGTTCATGTCCAGATGGCAGGCAATGTCATTATAGTCCACCCTGTTGGGACCTTTCTCCATGCATACGCAGAACAGCACCGCCTGTCGCTCCGTGATGCCATAACTCTTAGCCAGCAGCTGAATCTCCGTCTTGGCTTTCTTCATAAACTCTGGACTCATCTTCGAGTCGCTCGATAGCTCTACCACACGCTCAATAGCCTGCAGTAGCGTCATTTCTTTCTTTTTATTATTCATTTTCATTGCCATAATTGTTGTTTTGTATAGGCAGCCAGAAGTGACGGAGCAGTGAGAGCCGTCAAGCTCACTTGGATGGCCGAGTCGTGACGGAACTCGACAGAGTCAACCCAAGGCTCTGACTGTTTGGGTGAGAGATGGAAGTGTTTGGTCATTTTTTGAATGAGGGAGGTTGTTTGAGAGGATGAGAGGTCAAAGATAGTGAGGGTATAGAGCTCATGGTTGATGGATGGGGTAAAGAAGAGTCTTTTGTTGTTGAGGTAGTTCTGGATTTTGTTGAAATAGCTCTTTGAACTGGTCTTGATTGTTGTTGTCATATTTCTGAATTTTAAATGTTATGTGCATAATATAGACACATTCGCGAAAAAATTCAAAAAACGACCAACTTTTTTTCATGGCAATAAAAAATGGCATCCCAAGACCTTTCTTCTACAGGGTTAGAAGGATGCCTGCCAGCCTCCGGCTCCAAAAGCTTTGACCTATGGTCGAACCTCCTTACGCTCGGCAGAGTTGAAGCAAGCTTTACTCTGCTCTCGCTTACTCGGAGCTTTCTACGACTGATTCTTGGTTTAAGTTTTACTCCTGATATTTCAATGCTTTACGAAGAATAGTGCGCTGAATCTCGGCTTCCATCAGGGGGACAAAGTTATTGTCTGTTCCTTCTGCTGCATATTGTTGCAGGTGTATGTCAGCTATCTCACCTGCAATGGATTTAAGTGCCTCGGCTGAGAATTCTTCAACAGGGATGAGCTTTCTTTCCACGCACAGTTCTATGTATTGACTGATGGGTTTCAATGCCCTCTCTGTCCAGAACTCTATCACATAGTCGTGCCAATGATCGTAGGCCCATTTGTCTTTCTTGAACATGTCGCTCAAGCGGGTATGTCTTATCTCAAGTTCGCAAATAGCCTCACTGATACCACGCATGGTCTCTGCCGAGAAGGGCACACCTTCCATTATCATGTCTGGTGTCACCAGAGTTTTCCGTCCGCAATACGGACAGACGGCTCCCTTCTCTCCATTCTCATTCTCCTCGAAATCATTGACTTCCGAAGAGGAGAAAACTTGAGTGCAATAATAGCACCCACATTGTGGAGCCTCATGAATCAGTTCCCAGTTTCTGGAAGAATGGTTCTCCAGATCTACTTGGCGAAGTATCGCCTGTATCCTATTAATCTTACCCATATCTATTGTTTTTTACTTATTTCATTTCTATGTCTAAATTCTCAAAGCATTGGCGCAGGGCATAGAGCAGCGGCTCTCCGTTGTCGGCTTCTGTGATGATGACGAGGCTGTCGGAGGCTTTTCGTTCCATAGTGAGGACATTGCCGCGGTAGTACTCTGAATCACTGCCTACAAGCATCTTCATCAGCGTCTGCTGTGGCACGAATAGCCCACACTCATTTCCTGGCGTACCGAACTGCTGGCAGAGGTCATTGATAAGCGTCTCTACTCCGTCGAGTGTTACGTTATTGCCAGTAAGTGTATAGTGGAACTCTTTGGGCTCTTCCTCATCAGGAAAATCCTCGGTAGTATATTGCTCATAGACCGCATCACCTGCCAGATCGTAATAGGTCTTGGCTGTCTTTTTGTCGATGAAGATGCCGTTCTTCTCATCGCCATAACGGTATTTCTGATAGAGTTGTTCGGCAGCCTCCTTGATACCTTTATCACAGAGTTTCTGTAGCATTTCAGGGTTGTCGATGGTGCAAGCCCAACTCTCATCACCTCGTCGCACCAGTTCCATATACACCTCATCAAACGGACGTGGCCAGAAACTACTTGTCTTGTCGATGAAAGTACGCAGGGCCTCCGTGCTGATTTTGGCAGCACTGGCGGCAACGCTCTCCATCAGGTTACGCTCTTCTTCTGTGGTGTCGGTAGAAATCAGTTCATCACGTTCCACCGTCACCTCTTCGCCTGTATCCTCGTCCTTGAACGTCTCGTTCCAGCGGTGATGATTCCGTTCCAGTGTCTTAACCAGTGATTCAATTCTTGCATCCATCACAGGGCATCCTGTCTTTTCGTTAATAGCCTGCAAAATCTGCTGGCGAATCCACCAGACAGCATAGGACAAGAACTTGCACTCGGCATTGATGTCAAACTTCTCAGCCGCAATCCTCAGACCTTCTGTTCCTGTCTCAATCAGTTCTTCAAGTGAAAGTCCCTTATTCTGATATTGGTTGGCCACACTGACCACGAACCGCATATTGGGACGTACCAGCTTATCCATCTCATCGCATTCAGGACCCTTTTCCTGAATGGCCTTAATCAGTGCCAATTCTTCCTCTGCACTCAGCAATGGTGCACGACCAATCTCCATGAGGAATTCATCAATGTTAAAACCTTTCTTCATGTCTTTTTCGTTTGTCATACGTTTCTGTTTTGTTGTTTATGACACTAATATAGATACATTCCATGAAAAATTCAAAAATCAGGGCAACTTTTTTTAATCCTCAGGATAAGTTCGCTCCGTTCTCTCTCTGTCTTTTTCGTTCCATACGACAACGAGTTGCACCCACCATTCGGCATCTTCAGGGGCGATGGTGCCGTTATCAACCTCATCCTGTTCTATAGCAGAGCAAGATAGTTCCACCCGCTCGTCGCCTCGTTGTAAGATAACGTTCCAAAAGCCAGAGATGAACACCCCTTCTTCTGCAACCTCGTAGCCTTCACCTTTCAGTTCCGCCACCACGGTGTCCCTCTCTTCTTCAATGTATTGTTCCCAGTCTTTCCCCATATTCTTGTGTAAAATCCGGTTTTTGAGTTCTGTTGCAAAATAGAGACTTTTCTCCTACGGTAGTATCCCCAATTTCTTAAAGATTGCCTCCATTTGTGATACGGGAAACTTGTTTTGTGTGCTTACTCCCCATATACTGATGAAACGGATGCCTGGCCACGTGTTGAGTGTGAACTCCATGTATCTGCCATTGCCAATCTCAATTATGTTTCCAATTGGCTCCCAATCCACAAGCCCCTTGGATTTTAGTTTATCCAGCAAAGCTCTCGTAAAGTCACCGCTCATTTTCAGCAACACCACATTCTTCAAATAATCGTTAGCTATACGCTTTGACTCTTGGGCGGCAAAACAGATGGAGTATTCATAAACAGCCTTGATATTTTGTTCTAAGTAGAGGCCATAATGTGTTTCCTTATTAACATTTATAGTATGCCAAGGTATCAATTCAACGCTAAGGTGACTTTTCAACGAAGGCTTTAATCCTAAAGTATTATGCACAGGCCTTGCACGATAAATATAATGCCAATACGCTGTATTGTCAGGCCAACTATCACCCTTTTTGCCAGTTTCGCCAGCATAGTTAACAATATCGTCGGCATATGAGCCATTATATAGTTTCCTATTATGTATGTTTTCGCGCTCCTGCTGTGGGCCACCTTCACCAGGGTTGAAATTGATGACTACCGAATGCAGTGGTTGTTTGCCATCATTGCCCCACCAAGGCTCAGGGATGTAAAGTGACGACTTTTTCCCGCCATTAGTATTACACAAAGGAGCTGGCTCCTTATCGGGGTTCGTCCACCCCATAATGGCATTGTTGGTATTATTATACCACTGTGCCACAAATTCTTCCCAATACTTGTAATAATCCATAATAAAGTTCTTCATAATTAATAATGTTTTTGTTTCTATTTGTTTAATGACTCTTTTATTTGTTTGCGGCCCGAGTGTTAATCTTCTTACCCTCCTTGTTCCAGGTGTAGATCCAAACGCCGAGGCGGCTGGTGAAGGTGCTGCCTGATACGGAAACCACTTCGCCCACCGATTGTGCGCCAAGCGTTTTCAGCGTCTTCCCTTCAGCATCACATATCAGGTAGAATGCTCCTCGCTTGGTCACAAAGAAGTCATTCCCCCATCCCTTGATGTCGCCGATACCACTTCGGTACAGCGTCTTGATCTTCTTGCCACTTTCATCATATATATAGTACCAGTTCTTGGTGGTCTCAATATATGAGATCTCCTTCTGTGCCTGTATAGACAACACGGCACAGAGAAAAACAAATAATAGTAAACCTCTCTTCATATTATAAAATCAATGCTATCAACGCACATAAACCTATAAAAATCCAAAACAGACACCCCAGGGTGTGGCTACAGCCTTCCGACAGGAAACTGAAGACGACCTCCAATCCCTTGATGAGCCATCCCAACAGACCACCGCCCACAAAAAGCAGTATAATCAAAACGACAACGCCTATAATCGTTAATATAGTCATCTTGCTGTTTATTTGTTCTTTGGAGATAATATAGGAACATGGCGATAAAAATTCAAATTATTCAGCAACTTCTTTCAGTTTCTCCCAGACTTTTACCATTGCCCAGGTGTCGAGCTCGCAATAGCGGAGGAGGGCTTCACGACTGGCGGCGGCTTCTTCAGGCTCCATGAACTGGATGCGTGGGAAGATGGTCATAGCGTGTCCGCCATTCTGACAACGCTCATCGAGATTGTGATAGTCCAACTCGCGATTATTGGGGAACAGGGCCGGCAGTACCATCTTGATGCTGAATGAACCACCCATAGCCGGAGCATAGTAGAAGCCACTCTGGAAAGGCGTCAGCAAATCCTGGATGTTGTCGCGGATGTTCAGCAGATGGACGGCAAGGTCTGGATAGAGTGCTGCCAACTCCTTGATACGTCCACGCTCAAAACCATCATTATAGGCCAGCGTGCAGACGTTCATGGGGATGTCCTTGCAGAGTTGCTCTGCCAACGAACGGCGTGGGTCGCTGCCATCAGAAGGAGCGAGGAACTCACGATGCTCGTAGTCAGCAGTCTCAGACGCTTTGATATGCAGCGAATACTGGAAGGTAATCTGCTGATAGGGGCGCTGTCCGTCGTATTGGGGAATGGCCTGTTGTAGAGTCTCGAAATCGAGGAAATAGAGTGGGTAACTGAGCCCACTAAGAAACTCGCGGATACCGTCCACATTGATCTGCTCCGTCTGGTTCAGTGTACACTCCACCTGCATCTGCTGCTTGTCGCTCAGTTTCTCTCCGCGGACATCCTCAAACGATATACGGCCTGCATAGTAGTGCTCCAGCTTCTTTTTAAAGTTCATGCGATAGAGGTCGAAAACGGTGGGCTCGTCTGTAGGAATGCCGTGCTGATGCTTACAGTAGTCGAAGAAAGCACAGCCGTATGGTTTCTGACAATGCTCTGAGATGTCGAGGTCTGGCTCATCCTCGTCAGCCAGCATCTTCAGCGCCTGACTCACCCTGACTGGCACCTTCAGATATTCATTTTCTACCAACTCACGCATGTCAACGGTGACGAAGAGCTGCTGCAAATCGAGCTCGCCCTGACGCACATAGTCGCTGTTCAGACAAACAAGATAGGTATCCGTCACGTTGATGCCGCATTGCTTTAACACCCACTTCTGATAGGCAATATCAGGAGCGTATTTCTCCAACTTGGCAGCCTGGCCATCGAACTCAGGAAAACTGCTGCTCTTTACTTCGTAGATGGCCCAACCATCTTTAGTCTTACGCAGGATATCGACAGCGCAATAGTGCGACTCGAAAGTCAGCGAAGCCTCGCAGATCACCTCCGTGCCTCGCTCCATCTCCTGTTTGGTTTTCTCTATCATCGCATTGAGGTCGAGGCTGCCATCTTCACGTTCTGTCGTCACCTCCACAAACGGGCCAAACAGTCCCATTGCCAAGTATCCCACTTCGTTACCGCTCTCGAAACGAGCCTCAACACTCGCATCTACAGTCGCTTCATCAGGTTTATACACTTTCAGCCATAATGCCTTCGGGCACTGGCAATACGTGGTGTAACGCGATTTTGATAATCTCTTCATCTGCTCAATTTGGTTTTTAGGACTCAATTAGTGCTACAAAGATAGTCAATTTATTTGAAATAGATTCTAATAGAAGCTGTTTTTTATCGTTTTTTCGTATCTTTGCAAGACTTATCAGCTTTTCTTTGTATAAAGGCAGTCTGGAGGATTGAGGAAAATCTGGGTTACGAATTGGCAACCGTACTCAATTCCACATTCTGCTATAAACTGCATCCGCTCGAGCTATGCTCGCTTGCTACCAACGGGACGCAAGAAAGAACACCCGACTGTGAGACACCAGCCGTTTCAATGACTCATCATCGGGTGCAAAGGTAAACATTTCTTTTGAAAGAACCAAATCTATCCACATCTTTTTCATCTGAGCTTGCTCAACGCTCATTTCATATACTGCGGCATCTTTTGTGGCACTTGCCAGAAAGATGCGTATTAGCTACGTCCTATTACCCAATGACAGTGTGGTTTCAAGATTTCTTCTATCCTAAATTATCCCATTCACCTTTGTCACCACCCTTGCTATG
>JAEEGF012249919.1_pt1 | contig 32562 bp, 24 predicted proteins | sample 9134171 | NCBI WGS metagenome assembly JAEEGF01 (sample SAMN16246542, study PRJNA631951) | gut metagenome | biome: gut microbiome; feature: rumen; material: AP-attached | host: Bos | place: Iran: Karaj | collected 2018-10 | reverse complement strand
CTACGTGGAATACACCTGCGACCACTTTGTCAACGCCATGGGTTGGGGTGCTGAGAAGTTTACCGACATGCTCGGTATCGATACCCAGCTCTTCCCCGTCAAGCACCAGGCGTTCATCACGCGCCGACTGCCCAACATGGGTGTCAACGGCGATTCGCTCGACATGATTATCGACCGCCGTCACTACAAGGGCTTCAATGCCGTTTACGGCCAGCAGTTCCTGCACACGGGTCAAATCATCGGTTGCGCTTCACCCGACTGCGACGCCTATGAGTCACGCCAGAACCTGAAGTACAACAGCCAGGCCTTCCTCAAGATCGTGAGCGAGATGTTTGCCCAGTGGATTCCCAACCTGGCATCGGTCGGCTTCCACGCCGTCTGGGCCGGCTACTACATCGAGCCGCGCTACATCATCGATCCCGAAGTGGGCCTGTTGACTGGCCTGCGTGGCCATGGCTTCATGCTCGGCCAGTACCTGGCTAAGCTCTATGTGGACAAGTATCTGGGCAAGCCCGTTCCCGAATACATGAAGGACCTCGCCATTGGCGGCAAGGGCCTGAGCGAGAACGCCTTCCAGTAATCAGACTGCCTAAGCGACCCTTAGGTTACCGTATCGAGTGCCAGACGGTTCATCATGAGCCGTTTGGCACTTTTCTTTTTGCCTGTTCCTCTTTTATTATGCATAAAGTTTGGGGACTTGTATTTTTATAACTACTTTTGCACCTTATTCTTAACATAAACCCAATGTACTAAACACATCATGAGAAAAATCTTAAGAACTATTATCATGTTATTGGCCGTGCTGGCTGTGCCCTCGGTCGCCCATGCCGAAGGGATGTTTACCGCGACAGGCGATGTGAACGACGACGGCAGTGTCAACATCAGTGACGTGACTGCCATGATTGACCATCTGCTGGGTGGCACATCAGGTTCCTTCAACGTTGCCAATGCCGATGTCGATGCCGACAGTCACATCAACATTGCCGACGTGACCTACCTGATCGATTACCTGTTATCGGGAAAATGGCCCGGTGACGGCCCGAGGCCCGCAACCCAGACCTTCACCGTGAACGGCGTGTCGTTCACGATGGTGACCGTCGAGGGTGGCACCTTCACGATGGGCGCCACGCCCGACCAAGGCGATGAAGAATATCTGGATATGGATAATTGGGGTACTCCCACCCCTCACGAGGTAACCTTGTCGACTTTCAACATCGGCCAGACCGAGGTGAGCCAGGACCTGTGGCGCGCCGTGATGGGTGTCCATCCCAGTTATTTCAGGTACAGGGATAACCTTCCCGTGGAATTGATGTCATGGGATAAATGTCATGAATTCATCCTCAAGCTGAATGAGATGACGGGAAAGCAGTTCCGCCTGCCCACCGAGGCCGAATGGGAATATGCAGCCCGTGGCGGCAACCTGAGCAAGGGCTACAAGTACAGTGGCAGCAATGACATAGAAGAAGCCGCCTGGTACTGGGATAATATCCCGTCGCATGATATCGCCGCCATCTACCGTTACGGCTCACAGCCCATGGCCACCAAGGCTCCCAATGAATTGGGCTTGTATGACATGAGCGGCAATGTGTCGGAATGGTGCCTGGACTTCAAATACTATTACGGCAACGACAGTGAGGCCCAGACTGACCCTGTCGGTCCCGTCTCTGGCGAACAACGCGCCCGCCGCGGCGGCAGTTGGGGCAGCCCTGCCCCGAAATGCCGTGTGTCATTTTCTCAAGGCGGACAGGAAGAAAGCTCTCAAACGGGACTGCGTCTTGTCCTTGACGAGGACGACAGCCCCAAGTTCCGTACCAGCGAGACCGTGGTGACGGTCATCGTGGGTGAGGAGAGGACGGTCGAGCTGCTCAATGGCAACGGCAGCTATACTGTGGCCGGAGGCGAAGATTACCTTGCCGGCTCAATCGTGGCCAGCAGGCTTGTCGTGAGTGGCAAGAACGTGGGTACTGCCACCGTTCAAGTTACCGACATCACCACTGGCGCTACCGCTGTTGTCACCGTCATCGTCAAGCCCGTTGAGAAGTACACGGTAAACGGTGTGACCTTCTCGATGGTGGCTGTCGAGGGCGGCGCGTTCTCGCTGGGCCGTAACGAGGAAGCAGGCTCCCACCTCATCGAGGGAGAAGTTCATGACCCCTACATGACCTATGTGAGAGACTTCAGCATCGGCAAGACCGAGGTGACCCAGGAATTGTGGCAAGCCGTCATGGGCACCAACCCGAGCTACTTTAAGGGTGACCTGAACCGTCCGGTGGAACAAGTGTCATGGGAAGATTGCCAGGAGTTCATCTTCAAGCTGAACGAGCTGACAGGCTTGGGCTTCCGCCTGCCCACCGAGGCCGAGTGGGAGTATGCGGCATGTGGCGGCAACCTGAGGCAGAGTACCACCTATAGCGGAGGCAACAATATCGACGAGGTGGCCTGGTACAGCAACAACATTCCGTCGCAGACTACTCAATCGGTGGGCACCAAGTCGCCCAACGAGTTGGGAATTCACGACATGAACGGCAATGTGTGGGAATGGTGCCAGAACTGGAGCGACGGTTTCGATAATTACTTTATGGAAGAAATGGATGACCCTGTCACCCTCACCCACCATTTGCGTCGCGGTGGCTGCTGGTCCAGCAGCCAGGAAAACTGCAATGTGTTGACCTATGGCTGCAGCTTGCCGTCTGAGTCCAACAGTCGACTGGGCCTGCGTCTCGTCTTCGGCGGCGAGGACAACTATCCCAAGGTATGTTTCGCCAAGCGTAGGGTGCCCGTATTGGTGGGCGAGAGTTCATCGGTCACCATCAGGCATGGCTGGGGCAAGTATTCGGTCAAGGGCGGTGAGGGCATCGTTTCTTGCACGGTCAGCGGTGAGCAGCTCGTTGTAACGGGCATCTCTCACGGCAATACTGTCATTCAGCTCACTAATGTTTACACCGGCGACGTGGCCGAACTCGAAGTTAACGTGTTGGGCGCCGAGCATTTCAATGTCAATGGTGTGGAATTCACCATGCAGCCTGTGCAGGGCGGTGAGTTCACGATGGGCGCCCTGAACGGAGAGGTCATTTATCCTAATCAATATGGAGAGCCTTATGAGGTGGAACTCAACCCATTCTACATGGCCGAGACCGAGGTTACACAGGCCTTGTGGCAGGTTGTGATGGGCGAGAATCCCAGCTTCTTCGATGGCGACCCTGAGCGTCCGGTGGAGATGGTGTCATGGGAGGATTGCCAGGAATTCATCGACCGACTGAATCAGATGACGGGCAGGAACTTCTGCCTGCCCACCGAGGCACAGTGGGAATTTGCCGCGCGTGGCGGCAACAACAGTCATGACTACTCCTATGCCGGTAGCAGCAGCATCGACCCGGTGGCATGGTATTGGGACAACATCCCGTCGCAGGTGGCGGGCACTCAGGGCTATGGCACGCAGGCAGTGGCTACCAAGTCGCCCAACGAGTTGGGCCTGTATGACATGAGCGGCAATGTGCTGGAGTGGACATGGGACTGGTATGCCGACTACAGATGGAGCCCGTGCGAGGACCCGACAGGTCCCTATACCGGTACCACTCGCTCGGTGCGTGGCGGCGCCTGGAATACTGGCCAGCAAAACTGCGGCGTGGTGTATCGCGACTCGGCCGACCCGACGGTGCGCAACGAGGCGATTGGACTGCGTCTGGCCATGCGCATCCCATTTTACTGGTGATTCAAGGGCCATAGCCAGGCTACATAACTGACTTGGTCACAGCAAAGAGGCTGTTGCAAAACTAACGCCAAGAAGGAATAACCGCCCTGCGGGCGGGAAATTAATCAAATGGTGTTTTGCAACAGCCTCTTTGGCTTTAGCTCTGTTTTTCGCGGAATTCCCTATGAAGAGTGGTCGTTTTCTCAGGATAAAGTTGTAACTTTGCAGTGGAAATGATCTGGTGGATTTTAACCCTAAGCTTAACGCTGATGAACCCAATTGTTATTCACATAATTAACTTTTAATTCGTTCTGTTTTATGAAGAAATTGTTTTCTCTCCTCTTTGTTGCTCTGATGGCCATGTCAGCTTGGGCAGACACGACTGTAACCTTTATCCCGGGCACAACCACGGGAAACAACACTGCGGCCAACGCAGCAGACGAAATGACGCTCGATGGTGTGACCATCAGTGGTAATAAGGCTGCTCTTGCTGCTTCAACTTACCGTTTTGCCGCTGGCAGTAAGGCTACTGTTTCGTCAACAGTGGGTAACATCAAGAAAGTGGAGTTCACCTGTGAGGGATCGTACAGCCAGTCATATGGCCCCGACCAGTTCTATGCCGATGGCTATACTTGCCAGTCGGGTAGCCATGTAGGAACCTGGACAGGCGATGCCGCTTCGTTCTCGTTGAATACGGCTTCCCAAGTGCGCTGTACCAAGATTGTCGTTACCATTGCCGAGGAGACTGTTGACGAGCTCGTTGCTCCCGAGTTCCACCCCAATGGCGGTGAGTTCACCGGCAGCCTGGCCGTGACGCTGACTTGCGCCACCGAGAATGCCGATATCTTCTACTTTGAGGGCGATCCCGACGGTGATTGGGCCGGTTTCGAGCACTATGACGGCGAGTTCTATGTGACCGAGACCAAGACCTACACTGCCTACTCCTCGAAGGGTGGCGAAATCAGCGACTATGTAACCGTTACCTTTACCAAGGTTCAGCCCACTGTCGAGGCTCCCGTCTTCACCCCTGCTGCCGGCACCTTCGTGGACCGCATCGAGGTGACGCTGGCTTGTGCTACCCCTGGTGCAACGATTTACTACAGCCTGGACAATGAGCTGTGGAGCCAGTACATCGATCCCATCCCCGTGACCGATGACATCACCATCTGGGCCAAGGCCAAGGTGGGTGACGTTGAGAGTGAGGTAGTCAGCGCTACCTACATCAAGGTGATTGACACCGTTGACGTGACCTTTGACGGCGCGGTTGACAAGGGCGATGGCGACAATAACCGTCACCACTTCACCGTAGTGAAAGACCCCGTGACCATGTACGTTGGCGATGGCTTGGTTCATGACAGCGGCCACTACCGCATCTATGGCCCTAATGACTCGTCAGCCTTCGTCTTCACTTCGGCCGGTGCTCCCATCATCAAGATTGAGTTCAACGGCATGAGTGGCTACACTGCCAGCAACCTTTCGCTGGCCGAGGGCAATGATGGCACCTGGACCACCGGCGGTAACGACGGCACGTGGGAAGGCTATGCCAACGAGGTTGCCTTCAACGTGAACAAGCAGTGCCGTTTCGAGACCATCATCGTGACCGTAGCCGCTGGCGAGGCTCCTCTGGTGGGTGACGTGAACAAGGACGGCAGCGTGAACATCGCCGATGTGACTGCACTGATTGACTATCTGCTGAATGATGCCAGCGCAGCTCCTGTCGAGGCCGATGTGAACCAGGATGGCATCGTCAATGTTGCCGATTTGACCGACCTCATCGACCTGATGCTGAGCAATCCGGTTGAGCCCTAAACGTGACTCGTCCGGCATCGGATGATTAAAAAGCGGGAGTGCCTGTGTTTTTGGCACTCCCGCTTGTTGCTATTGACGGGAAAAATGTGTATCTTTGCGCAGTGTCTTTTGTAGAATTGGTACGATATGGAAAATCAGCTGAAAATAGGCATGTCATTCTCGGGCGGTGGCTATCGTGCCGCTACCTTCGACCTGGGTGCACTCTCGTTTTTGAATAGTATCCGTCTCGAGGACGGGCGCACGCTGCTGGATTGCGTGAGGGTCCTGACGTCGGTGTCGGGCGGCACCATCCCGGCGATGAAGTATATGCTGGCCCGTGCCCGTGGGCAGCGTGTTGACGAAATGGTTGAGCAGCTGTTTGACTTCTTGTGCAACGAGGACCTGGTGTCGCGGGCCATGGACGAGATGGGTACCCAAAAGGCCAACCCCGATGCCTCGCTCATCAGAATCATGGCGCGCATCTATGATTCCTGCCTATTTGACAATGCCGAGATGGTTGACATCATCGAAAATTTTGACCGCATTCCCGTCAAGGACTACACGGCGCTGGCTACCGACTTTGACAACTCGCTGCCGTTCAGGTTCCGCCTCACCGAGGGCAGGATGACCGATGGCCAGCGATTGACCTATGGCGTGTTCGGTAACCAGAAGCACAGCATCGGGCGCAGTGTGGTGGAACACATCACACCGGGCGAGGCGCTGGCGTGCTCCTCATGTTTCCCCAGCGGTTTTGAGCCCATGATGTACCCCGACGACTTCAAGGTCGCGCAACGCGCCGACATCGCTTCCAGGATTACCAAGCGCTTCGGCATCATGGACGGTGGCGTGTCGGACAATCAGGGCATCGAGTCGGTGCTGCTGGCCGAGGAACGCATGTACAAGTACCGTGAGGACAGGAGCCGCAAGGACAAAGCGCTCGATTTGGTCATCATCAGCGATGTGGCTAGTCCGTACATGGAGGGTTATACCCCCAGCGAACACCTGTTGCCCAAGAGCGTGGGCAAGTTGACCCTGGGCCGACTGCGCAACTACGGCCTGATCAGCGAGGCTGTGGCGATTACCTTGTTCATCATCGCGCTCGTGCTGGGAAGCAAGTTCTGGCTGGGCGTGATATCGGTCATCCTGGCCATCACCACACTGGCCAATATTGCGTTTGCCTTGTTAAAGAGCAAGATGTTCAGCGCCATCGGCAAGACCTTCATCGGCAACAATGCCACCTTCATCAGTCACCTGAAGTTCTCGACCATCGAGAGCCTGTTGATGAACCGTGCCAAGTCGGTGCTGTCGATGAGCAGCGTGGTGTTCCTGAAGCGCATTCGCCAGATGAGCTATAACTCCATCTACAGTGACAAGAAATGGAATAACCGTGTCGTGACAAGCACCATCTATGAACTGCGACCCGACGAGACGTGGCAATCGATGGACAAGAACGATACGCTGCCCGAAAATCTCGTTCCCAGCGAGGCCATACAGCAAAACAGCGTGCTGGCCGCCAGCATGGGAACCACCCTGTGGTTCACGCCCGAGGACAAGGCGGCCGGAATGCCGCAGGCGATCCTCTCGTGCGGGCAATATACCATGTGCTTCAACTTGCTCGACTATATCGAGAAGATAGAGAAGGACCCGACCAACCTGACCGAAGGCCACGAACTGATCAAGGCCTGCAAGCCGCAACTGATGAAGGCGTGGCAGAAATTCCAGGCCGATCCCCAATGGATGCTTCCCAAGCGGCCTTGAGCTGTTGGAGCCGCCTGCACAATATCTTAAAGTGCAAAGTTATACCGAAAACCGTAGTGCGTCTTACTGAATTTGATGAATATTTCATTAAAATTCAGTAGTTGAGTGACTTTTTATGAAAAAAGTCAATAAATATGTTGTGCAATTTGCAAAAATGTCATTACCTTTGCATGAGTAACCAATTTTTTAAGTATATATTTCAAATGGAGACTACAACATTAACAAAAAAACCAAGAAAAAAGACAGTACTCGTGAAAAGAAAACGTGACCGTTTACAGTTGATCACTGATTTGATCAAGACAAATTGCATCGGCAGCCAGAGTGAACTTGCCGACATGTTGCGTGAGCACAATATCAATGTGACTCAAGCTACATTGTCGCGTGACTTGAAGGCCTTGAAGATTTCGAAGGTGGCTACCGACCGCAATACTTACATGTACATCATTCCTGACAGCAACCAGTTGCAAGACAGGCTGCTGAGCATGCGTCAGACGGATGCTAACGCCGCCAAGCAGGTGGGTCTGGTGTCGGTGACTTTCTCGGGCAATCTGGCTGTCATCAAGACGCGCAACGGATATGCACCTGGTCTGGCTTATGATATCGACATGAGCCGTCCTCCTGAAATCCTGGGCACTATTGCCGGCGCCGATACCGTGGTGGCCATTCTTGCCGAGGGTGTGACACACGAGCAGGCTAGGGAAGTGTTCATGCAGTTCATGCCCAAGAACTAGCCCGCGACATTCTGATTCAAACAATTGAATCCGGTCGATGATTAAAGTTGGTGTCAGCGGGTGTGATACATTGCGTGCCCATGAGTTGGTGCGTGTGCTTGTGAACCATCCCGACGTGGAGTTGAGATGGGTGAGTGACCATGGCCATGCAGGCACACGGCTCGATCAGGTGGTGCCGGGTCTCGTGGGGGAGAGCGATCTGACAGTTGTTGCCAGCGGCTCGCCCGACGAAGTGGACCTGGTGTTCCTGTGCGGCAACCCCACACAGGTGGCTTCGTGCCTCGCAGCGGGAGAAATCCCCGAGGGGCTGCATGTCATTGACCTGAACGGCAGCCACAACCTGAATCATGGTGAGGAACTGCCGTGGAAATATGGCCTGGGTGAGATGCAACGCCGCAACCTCGTTCATGACACCCGACTGATTACCCTTCCTGGCAGTGCCGCCGTGGCCACGTTGCTGGCATTGATGCCACTGGCCCGCAATCAAAAGATCAACAGCCCGTTGACCGTGCAAGTCGAACTGGGGCAGTCGGCTCTGGCGAGCGATGGCAGGACCATCGACGGCATGACCCTTGACGAGTGGGCCGTGGAGCAGCGTCAGGAAGTAGAGTTTGCGCTGAAACTGTGCCAGCCCGACTTCAATCAACCTGTTGAACTGGCCATTGTACCGCACAGCCAGCGCCGCATGCTTGCCGTGACGGCGCGACTGGAGTGTGAGATGGACGCGGGAGTGCTGCGTGAGCTGTATGACCAATACTTCGATGACCATAACTTTGTGTTCGTCGTTAACCGTCCCGCCACACCTGCCGATGTTGAGAACACCAGCAAGTGCCTCATCACACTCGACAAGGACGAGTCAACCAGTGTTCTCACCGTGAAGGCCCTGATGGACGTGCTGCTCAAGGGCACTGCCGGCAATGCGGTGCATGCGATGAACCTGATGTTTGGCCTGCATGAGCGTGCGGGGCTTGCCCTGAAAGGTACAGGCTGCTAATAAAGAGAGCATTATGTAATAACCATTACAACAATAAAATACCATTCAATCATGTCAGTTAATAAAGTCATTCTCTTGGGCCGTGTGGGCCGTGACCCGGATGTGCGTTATGTAGCACAGAATCAGCCCGTAGCATCATTCACACTCGCCACCACCGACAGGGCATATACCAATGCCAACGGTGTTGAGGTACCTGAGCGCACCGAGTGGCACAATATCGTCATGTGGGGCAAGAATGCCGAAGTTGCCGAGCGTTACATACGCAAGGGCACACAGATTTATCTTGAGGGCCGCCTGCGCACCCGCGCATGGGAGGACCGCAACCAGGTGAAGCGTTACATCACCGAGATTTATGTGGACAGCTTCGAGTTGTTGGCCCGTCCGCGTGAGAATGCTGCTCCCCAGCAGCCTGCCGCCAACGGATAAGCACTAACGAGAATATAACAGTCACGGGACTCCAGCCGATTTGGCAAGGAGTCCCGTGTTGTATTGGGTGGCGCTGTAAATGTGCGGTTTACAGGTACTTGTCGCCAAATTTGGATTTCACCTCGTTGACGTAGGTCTTGATTTTCTGTTCCTCCTCGAGGGGGACAATGAGCAGGGCGTCGTCCACGTCGGCAACGATGTAGCCCTCCAGGCCCGAGGCAACAATCACTTTGTCGCCCTTGAGGGCAACGATGTTGTTGTGGCTATTGAGCATGAGCGCCTTGCAGTTTTGGGTGACGTTACCCTCGATGTTCTTGGGCGAGTGGTCATACAGTGACCGCCAGGTGCCCAGGTCGTTCCACCCGAAGTCTACGGTCTCGACATAGACGTTGGGGGCCTTCTCCATCACGGCAAAGTCGATGCTGATGCTCGGGCTGGCCTCGAAGTTGGCATTGATGTAATCCAGCTCTTGCGGCGTGCCGAAGTATTCCTTGCCTTGCTCAAAGACGGTATTCACATCGGGGGCGCAACTGTCGAGCGCCTTGATGATGCTGTCGGTGCTCCAGAAGAACATGCCGGAGTTCCAGAAGAACTCGCCCGACTTGAGGAAGACGCGCGCCAAATCCTCGTCAGGTTTCTCGGTAAAGGTTTTCACCTTGGAGAAGTTGCCCTCGATGGGCTCTCCCACCTGGATGTAGCCGTAGCCGGTCTCGGGACGGCTGGGCTTGATGCCCATGGTCACCAGTGCGTCGCGGGTCTCGATGAACTCAAAGGCATCGATGACGCTCTGCCTGAATTTTTCCACATTAATAATAAGGTGGTCGCTGGGAGCCACCATCATCTTGGCGCCGGGGTTGATGGCCTGGATGTGGTAGGCCGCCCAGGCGATGCAGGGTGCGGTGTTACGGCGGGCCGGCTCCATAAGGATCTGCTTGTCGCTGAGTTCGGGCAGTTGCTCCCTGATGAGTGTGCCGTAGCTCTCGTTGGTGAGCAGGTAAATGTTCTCGGTGGGCACGATGCCCTGCAGGCGGTCAAAAGCCATCTGCAACAGTGAACGTCCTGTGCCAAAGAAGTCGATGAATTGTTTGGGGCGGGCGGCTTTGCTGAAGGGCCAGAATCGACTGCCCACACCGCCGCACATAATCACGCAGTATCGGTTATTGTCCATTGTGTTGACGTGTTGATAGAATTGCTGTGGTCACCATGATGGTGTTGTCATTACTGTTTGACAAAGGTAATACAAAAAAATGAGTTATGTCCTCACTCATGGTATTTATTTCGTTGCATCGGGTGCCGTTGCCGGCCCCGGTTGGCCATGACTATCCAAGTGGGTAGTGGCCCGGCGGGGCACACTGCCGTCTTGCCGATGTCATGCAGCAAAGAGGAGGTGTGTCACTCTTTATAATAGATGGGGATGGTGCGGCTGATGCTCTGCTCCAGCGAGATGAGGGTCTCGGTAGCGGCAACGCCCTCGATGTGCTGGATGTGGTCGTTGACCAGCGACATGAGGTGCTCGTTGTCACGGGCATACACCTTAATCATCATGGTGTAGTGTCCCGTGGTGAAATGACATTCAACCACTTCCTTGATTTTCAGGAGTTCAGGGACAACCGTGCGGTACATCGAACCCCGCTCCAGGGTGAGGCCGATAAAAGTGCAGGTCGAGTAGCCCAGCAGCTTGGGATTCACGTTATAGCCTGAACCGGTGATGACACCATCGTCGATGAGCCGCTGGATGCGCTGATGGACGGCAGCTCTCGACACTCCGCACACCTGAGCAACATCTTTGCTGGGAATTCGGGCGTTATTCATCACAATTTCCAGAATTTTCTTGTCTAGAGTGTCAATCTTTTCCATGAAAATCAATATTTGGTAACTAATTGCAAATGTAATTCTTTTTTCTCGATGTCGCTACAGAATTCGGTTAATTTTTTTCAATTATTTTTCTATGGTTATTATAACTGATTAATATACAGGCAGATGCGCATTTTACGGATTGTAATAAAAGACAAGCCACACTGCCCAGCGCAGTGTGGCTTGTGATGAACTTGAAGGATGGTCAATCTATCGGTTGCGAGCAAAAACGCTTTCGGGCATGGCGCGCATGTTGTAGCGTGACGACATCGACTCGCCATAGGCGCCAGCCGAACGGATGGCAATCAGGTCACCGCGCTGTGTCACGGGCAGGACACAGTCGTGGGCAAACACATCGCTTGACTCGCACACGGGCCCGACCACGTCATAGGTGTCCTGCTGCTCTCGCCCTGTCGCCGAGAGGTTCTGTACCTCGTGATGTGCCTCGTAGAGCGCAGGCCTGATGAGTTCGGTCATGCCCGCATCCAGGATGATGAATTTCTTGTTGCGGTTCTCTTTGACATAGACGACACGTGCAATCAGGGACCCGCAACCGCCCACGATGGCGCGTCCTAACTCAAAGTGCAACAGCTGGTTGGGCCTAAGCTTCAGGTGCTGCTTGAACGTGCCGAAGTACTGCTCGAAATCGGGTAGGGGATGGGTGTCGGGTTCCAGATAATTGATGCCTAATCCGCCGCCCACATTGATGGTCTCGAAATGGATGCCCAACTGGTCGTAGTGGTCGAGCAAGCGGTTGATGGTCTCGCACAGCATGACGTAGGGCTGCATCATCGTGATTTGGGATCCGATGTGGAAATGCAGTCCCTTAAGATGGATGTTGGGCAGTGATAGCGCATGCTTGACGGCCCCTTCCAGCACCTCGATGCCGATGCCGAATTTGTTGTCGGCGGTGCCGGTGGTGATGTATTTGTGGGTGTGGGCATCGATGTCGGGGTTGATTCTGAAGGCGATGTTGGCCGTCTTACCCATTTCACCTGCCAGCTGGTTGATGACTTCGAGTTCGGGAATCGACTCCACGTTGAAGCAGCCGATGCCGTTCTCGATGCCGAGCCTGATTTCCCAGTCGGTTTTTCCCACGCCCGAGAAGGTCATCTCCTGGGCGCTAAATCCCGCAGCGAGGGCGGCTTCTATCTCCCCGCCGCTCACCAGGTCGGCACCCAGTCCATGATTTGCTATATTCTTGAGAATGTGCGGATTGCCATTGGCTTTCACCGCATAGTGGACCCTAAAGGGATGACCCGCTGCCTGCCGGTTGACCTCGGCCAGCGTCGCTTGCAGGACATCCATGTCATAGTAGTAGAACGGTGTTGCAGCCTGTTCCACAATATCCCTTACAAATCCATGTTCCAACATTGCACTACCCATGTTGTCTCAATTCAAATTTTGGTTGTGTCATCACCTTAGCAAACATCCCATCTGGGATGCGCTAAGGGCCTTAAATCAAATCAATTAGTTACCAATCGGAAGGCTTTGAAACTCTATCCGGTGCACAAAAGTATTAATTTTTATATTAAAAAAATGTATTTAATCATTAAAAAATTTAAAATCAATGTTTTCGAGGAAATTTTTTTGGTCTATTCGAATTTGTAAATTTGTTGTAACCATCTGATATTCAGAGTCTATAAAGTTATTAACAAGGCCTGTTAACAATTTTTATTTGCAAATTCGGATGATTTTCATTTGTGATTGCAAATTATTCCAAAAAAAAGCAGTACCTTTGAAGTCCCTAAAAAATGGGACATTGAGACACACCCGATAGCATAACTGATAGCAATGGAACAACCTGTATATCACATACCTGCACTGCTGGACGAGACTATGGCCGGCCTGGCGATTAAGCCCGAGGGCACCTATGTTGACGTCACCTTTGGTGGCGGCGGCCATAGTCGTGCCATTCTGGAGCACCTCGGCCCAAAGGGCCGACTCATCGGTATGGACCAGGATATGGATGCTTGGGCGAACCGTTTGCGGGACGATAGGTTTACATTTGCACACGCAAATTTTGCCTACCTCAAGAATTTCGTGCGCTATTACGGCTTCACGGGTGTTGACGGCATCCTTGCCGACCTGGGTGTGTCGTTCCATCATTTTGACGCCGTTGAGAGGGGTTTCACCTTCCGCGCCGATGCCCCGCTCGACATGCGCATGAACCGCAATGCCTCGTTCACTGCCCGTGAGCTGCTCGACACCTACAGCGAGGAACGCCTTGCCGACGTGTTGTATCTCTACGGCGAGTTGAGGCAGTCACGCCGCTTGGCCGCCGCCATCGTCAAGGCCCGTCCCCTGAAGACAACGGGCGAGCTCGTGGATACCGTGCGTCCCTTGCTCAAAGCCTCGCAGGAGAAGAAGGAACTGTCGATGGTTTTCCAGGCCTTGCGCATCGAGGTCAATGGCGAGCTCGACGCCCTGCGCCGCTTGCTTGCCCAGTCGCTCGAGGTGCTCAACCCCGGCGGCCGTCTGGCCATCATCACCTATCACTCCCTTGAGGACCGCCTGGTCAAGAACTTCATGCGGACAGGCAACATCGAGGGCAAACAGGAGAAGGACTTCTTTGGCCGCGTCAACACACCCTGGCGTGTGGTGACTGGCAAGGTCGTCGTTCCCAGTGCCGAGGAGGTGGAGCGCAACCCCCGCTCGCGCAGTGCCAAGTTGCGCGTTGCCGAACTCATCGCGCGTCCCCAGCATCAACAACAATAACGCAACGAGAATCAATCACAACATCCCATGAGCGAAAAAAGGAACTACACATCGTCGGCAAGCAAGAAGGCGGGCAAGGACATTATCCAGGGCCGCTTCTTCTCGCTGGACTTCTTCAAGCGCAACGCGGTCTACATCATCGCGCTGGTCATCATGGCCCTGGCCTATATCGCCAACAAGTTCGTGTGCCAGAGCAGCATGGAGGAGGTAATCCGCCTCAAAACCGAACTTGCCAATGCCCAAACCGACCTGGTGAACTCCAGCGCCAAATACAACTCGATGATTCGCGAGAGCGAGATGACCAAGTTGATGCGTGAAAAGCACATCAACCTGACGGCCCCGAGCGAGCCGCCCTATGAGTTGAAATCCAAGTAACCGTTTCACATCACCCTAGGAATTAAAAACACGTCAAAGCAATGAAACAAAACAACAAGCGGCATATCCTCATGCGATACGGCATTGTGGTGGGCATCATGTTGGTGTTCTCGACCATGATTGCGTCGAAGCTGTTCAAGACGACGGTGGTACAGGCGTCGGAATGGAACAAGAAGGCCGAGTCGGTGCTCACCGACACGGTCCCCATCGAGCCCGAGCGCGGCAAACTGCTGGCCGATAACGGATCGGTGCTGGCGGCCAACCTGCAGTACTACATCGTGCGCATCGACTGGTTCACCGACGGCATCAAGGCCGACACCCTGATGAAGGACATCGGTGCCTTGTGCGACAGTCTGGCTGCCTTCGACAGCTCGATGGATGCCGCGCAGTGGAAAAAGAAAATCCTGCAGGACCGCAAGAACATCCTGGATGCGGCCAACCATCCCGCTCCGGGCAAGAAGCCGCGCAAGAACCGCGCCTACAGGCTGTTCCCCTACATGCTCACCCACAAGGAGTATGAGCGGGTGCGCCAGTTCCCCTTCCTGCGCCGTCCCAAGAACAAGAACGGCTTCTACTACGAGAAGCATAACCGCCGCATGAAACCCTACGGCGACATGGCATCGCGCAGCATCGGCAACGTGGGCGAGGACTCGCTCAGTTCCAGCATCCATGGCCGCTCGGGCTTGGAGATGGCACTTGACTCGCTGCTCTATGGCAAGCCCGGTGTAGCACAGAGCATCCAGCTCACCAACGGCATCGTGCGCGCCGAGAGTGTGCCGGCCGTCAAGGGCTATGACATCACCACCACCATCAACGTGCAGTTGCAGGACATTGTCGAGAACGAGCTCAACGACATGTGCATCGAGAGTGGCGCCGACTGGGGAACCTGTGTGCTTATGGAGGTCGCTACAGGCGAAATCAAAGCAATCAGCAACCTGGAACGCAACCCGACCACGGGCGAGTATGTCGAGGGCGTGAACCACGCCGTGCTGGGCTACGAGCCGGGCTCGGTAGTGAAGACCATCTCGATGATGGTGGCCCTCGAGGACGGCATCGTCACCGACATCAATGCCCCGATCGCGACGGGTTCGGACTGGATGTATGCCGGACGCAACATCAGTGACCGCCCCCACGGTGCTGCCACGCGCACCCCGCGAGAAATCATTGAGACGTCATCCAACATCGGTATGGCCAAGCTCATTGTCAAGGACTATGGCCAGAATCCCGGCGGTTTCCGCAAGCGCCTTGAGGAGATGGGCTTCTTTGAGCCATTCCACTCGGGTATCGCCGGTGAGATGGTGCCCAATTATCCCGTCCTGGGCAACAAGAACTGGGACAAGTTGTCGCTCACGAGGCAAGCCTATGGCTATGCCACGACCATCCCGCCACTGTACACACTGGCCATCTACAACGCCATTGCCAACGATGGCAAGTTTGTGCGTCCCCATCTGTTCAAGAAACTCTCGCGTGAAGGGGAACCCGACTCCATCATTCCGGTGACCTACGTTCGCCAGCAGGTGTGCTCGCCCGAGAATGCCCAAAAGCTGCGCATCATGCTGCGCGATGTGGTGTGGGGCAGTCACGGCACCGCCCGCCACTGGGTTCAGGACAAGAGGGTGGAGATTGCCGGCAAGACGGGTACCGCCTTTATCAACGCTGCAGGACAGTATGGTGCCAAAAAGCGACTGGCATTTTGCGGCTTCTTCCCCTACGACAAGCCCAAGTATTCCTGCATCGTGCTCATGCTGGGTGCCGACCGCGGCGCCGGTGCATGCAGCGGCATGGTGCTGAAGAACATCGCCCTCAAGATGTATGCCCGCGGACTGTTGGGCAGCATGCCCAACTATACCGAGACCGTCAAGGACCAGCCCAAGGATGCGAAGAGCTATCCCACGCTGTTTGCCTCGATGGCCGACAACAAGGCCAACAACATCAGGCGCGGCCTGGGTATCGACAAACCTCACACCTATGCCCGTCCACAGCGCATCGAGAAGGGCGTGCCCAACGTCATCGGCCTCAACGTGCGTGAGGCCATCAAGATGCTGGAGGATGCCGGCCTGAGCGTGAGCTTCACCGGCTCGGGCATGGTGACCGGCCAGAGCCTTGCTGCAGGCAGCCAGTATGCCCGCGGCCAGCGCATCAATCTGAGATTAAGAAACAATTAAAACAATAAGACCAAACCCTATCATGAAGAAATTATCACAACTGCTCACGTCGATCCAGCCACTGCAGGTGGTTGGCGATACCGACGTCGATATCATCGACCTCATCAACGACTCACGCCAGGCGCGCGACGGTGTCATGTTTGTCGCTGTCAAGGGCGTTGCCGTTGACTCGCACCGTTTCATTCCCGAAGTGGCCGCCGCCGGAGCGCGTGCCATCGTATGCGAGGTGCTGCCCCCGACGTTGAGCCAGTCTGTCACATACATTCAGGTCGAGAACAGCGTCATCGCGCTGGCCCACCTCGCCGACGAGTGGTTTGACCATCCCTCCCGGGCCTTGCGCCTGGTGGGTGTCACCGGTACCAACGGCAAGACCACGACCGCCACGCTGCTCTATGAGATGGCGCGGCTCCTGGGCCACAAGGCGGGCCTGTTGTCTACCGTCGAGAACATCATCGACACCGTCAGGCAGCCGGCCAAGCAGACTACGCCCGACCACCTGACCCTTAACCGCCTGTTGCACGAGATGGTGCAGGCAGGCTGCGAGTACGCCTTTATGGAGGTGAGCTCCCACGCGTGTGTGCAACGCCGCATCGAGGGCATCACCTTTGCCGGCGGCATCTTCACCAACCTGACCCGCGACCACATGGACTTCCACAAGACGGTGGACAACTACATCGCCGCCAAGAAGATGTTCTTTGACGCCTTGCCCAAGGGCGCCTTTGCCCTGGTCAATGCCGACGACAAGGTGGGCGAGGTGATGCTGCAGAACACTGCTGCAGGCAAGTACCGCTACTCGTTGCGCTCCATCGCCGACTTCAAGGGCCGCATCGTGGAATCGCGCCTCGACGGCACCACGCTCGAGCTGAACGGCAACCAGGTCGAGGTGCTGTTCACCGGACGTTTCAACGCCTACAATCTGCTGTCGGTCTATGGCGCATCGCTGCTGCTGGGCTTTGACCCGCAGGAGACGCTCGTGAAGATGAGCCTGCTCGAACCTGTGGCCGGCCGTTTCCAGACGCTGCGCTCCTCGCGCGGCTACACCGCCATCGTGGACTATGCCCACACCCCCGACGCGCTGGTCAATGTGCTCGATACCATCCGCGAGGTGGTGGGCACCAATGGCCACGTGATTACCGTGTGCGGCTGTGGTGGTGACCGTGATGCCGGCAAGCGCCCCATCATGGCCCGCGAGGCCGCCGTGCGCAGCGACCGCGTCGTCCTCACCAGCGACAATCCCCGCACCGAGGACCCCGACGAGATCCTGCGCCAGATGGAGGTGGGACTGCCCGACGACAAGCGTCCCGTCACCCTGATCATCACCGACCGTCGCCAGGCCATCCGCACTGCCTGCCAGCTGGCTCAGGCGGGCGATGTAGTGCTCATTGCTGGCAAGGGCCACGAGGACTATCAGGAAATTAACCATGTGAAGCACCACTTTGATGACCGCGAAGAGGTCCTCGAGGTGTTTGCTCACGAAACCAACTGATTATTAACCACTTTACTGATACGGTATGTTATATCATCTTTTTCATTACCTGGAACAGTATCACCACGTGAGTGGTGCCCGCCTGTTTGAATACATCACCTTCAGGTCAGGCTTTGCCTTCATCCTGTCGCTGTTCATCGGCATCGTTATCGGCCGTCGCATCATCTTCAAGCTCAAGAGCCGCCAGATGTGCGACAAGGAGCGCGAGGAGAAACTGGGCGGCAACTCGGCCAAGCAGGGAACCCCCACCATGGGCGGTATCATCATCATCATTTCGATTCTGGTGCCCTGCCTGCTGCTGGGCAAGCTCAACAACGTGTATATGCTGCTCATGATCGTGTCCACACTGTGGTGCGGTGCTCTGGGCTTTGCCGACGACTACATCAAGGTCTTCCACCACAACAAGCAGGGCCTCAAGGGCAAGTTCAAGATTGTGGGCCAGGTGGGTCTGGGTGTGATCGTGGGTCTTACCATGTATCTGAGCCCCGCCATCGTGATGAACGAGAACGTGCATGTCACCAACCGCAACGAGACGCCTGAGCTGGTCGAGGTTCACAAGTCACAGGCCGTGAAGGCGACCAAGACCACTCTGCCCTTTGTCAAGAACCACAACTTTGACTACGCCTACTTCACCAAGTGGATGGGCAAGCACAAGCAGACGGGCGGCTGGATTCTGTTCATCCTGGTGACCATCTTTGTCATCACTGCCGTGAGCAACGGTGCCAACCTGACCGACGGCGTTGACGGCCTGGCGACAGGTACATCGGCAATTATCGGAGTTGCCCTAGCCATCATGTGCTATCTGGGAGGTAACGTCATCTATTCATCCTACCTGAATATCATGTACATCCCCGATAGCAGTGAACTGGTAGTGTATGCCGCGGCATTCATCGGGGCGACCATCGGCTTCCTATGGTACAACTCCTATCCGGCCCAGGTGTTCATGGGCGACACGGGCAGCCTGTGTCTGGGAGGCATTATCGCCGTGTTTGCCGTGCTCATCCGCAAGGAGTGGCTCATTCCCCTGCTGTGTGGCATTTTCCTCATCGAGGAACTGTCGGTAATCATGCAGGTGTGGTATGTCAAGCGTCACAAGGGCAAGAACATGCGTCTGTTCAAGATGACGCCCCTGCATCACCACTTCACGGCCGACCCCGAGAAGCTGACCTGGGATTACAAGATCAAGACCCCTGACCACCGCATCCCCGAGGCCAAAATCGTGATGCGTTTCTTCCTGATCAGCATCCTACTGGCTGCACTGACGTTTGTGACACTGAAAATCAGATAAAAACAATCAATCGACTAACTGACAACGAAATATATGGCTAAAAGACTAGTAGTATTGGGCGGCGGTGAGAGCGGAGCGGGAGCTGCGGTGCTTGCCAAGGTAAAAGGCATGGACGTGTGGCTGAGCGATGCCGGCAACATCGGGCAGACCTACAAGGACCTGCTCGACAAATATGAGATTGCCTGGGAAGAGGGTGGACACACCCCCGAGAAGATCCTTAATGCCGACGAGATCGTGAAGAGCCCCGGCATTCCCGATACGGCTCCCATGGTGGCCCAGGCCATTGAGAAGGGCATTCCCATCGTGAGCGAAATCGAGTTTGCGGGCCGTTACACCGATGCCAAGATGGTGTGCATCACCGGTAGCAACGGCAAGACCACGACCACCAAGCTCACTTACCATATCTTCAAGAAAGCGGGCCTTAACGTGGGTCTGGCCGGCAACGTGGGCCGCAGCCTGGCGCTGCAGGTAGCCACCGAGCACCATGACGTGTATGTCATCGAACTGAGCAGTTTCCAGCTCGACAACATGTACGAGTTCAAGGCCAATGTGGCTGTGCTGCTCAACATCACGCCCGACCACCTGGACCGCTACGACTACAAGATGGAGAACTATGCCGCCGCCAAGTTCCGCATCACGCAGAACCAGACGGGCGACGATTCGTTCATCTTTTGGCACAACGACCCCGTTATCGCCTCGCAGCTGCGCCAGCACCACCTGGAGTCCAGGTTGCTGAGCTTCACCGGCGACGACGATAACAGCCAGGCGGCATGGGTGCATGACGGCGTGCTCAACTTCAACGTGGACGGTGACCGCTGGGACATCGCCCGCGACGACCTCGCCCTCAAGGGCCTGCACAACGTGTATAATACCATGGCGGCAGGTCTGTCGGCCCAGGTGTTCGACATCCGCAAGGACGTCATCCGCGAGGCATTGGCCGACTTTGAGGCCGTACCACACCGCTTGGAGTATGTCGATACCGTCGACGGCGTGCGCTATATCAACGACAGCAAGGCTACCAACGTGGATGCCTGCTGGTATGCCCTTGAGAGCGTCAACGAGCCTTGCGTGCTCATCCTGGGCGGCATCGACAAGGGCAACGACTACAGCCAGATCGAGCCGCTGGTCAAGGAAAAAGTGACCGCCATCGTGTGCCTGGGTGTAGACAATGCCAAGTTGCATGAGTTCTTTGACGGCAAGGTGCCCGTGGTGACCGATGCCCGCAGTATGCCCGAATGCATGGACAAGTGCCGCGAGCTGGCCCATGAGGGGCAGACCGTGCTGCTGTCGCCCTGCTGTGCCAGCTTTGACCTGTTCAACGGCATGGCTGACCGCGGCAACCAGTTCAAGGAGTGTGTCAAGAAAATGAAAGCCCAACAGTAACCACACTGACTAATCATTGACCGAGTTATGTCTCCTACCGAAAAGACTAACAGATATACCGAGATTTCCCAAAAATACGGCGACCCGTGGATTTGGGGCATCTACATCATGCTCATCATCATCTCCATTGTGGAGAGCTACAGCGCATCGAGCCGTGAGATTGCCTCGCAGGGCATCTATATGCCCATCATCAAGCAGTGCATCTTCCTGGGACTGGGTGCGGCATGCGTAGTGGGGTTGCAGCGTGTGGACTACAACAGGCCCGCCTTCCTGTATGCGATGATTCCGGGACTGGCCATCATCACTGTGTTCAGCCTGGTGTATGTGATGTTCTTTGGCGAGATTATCAACGGCGCCCGCCGCGCGATGACGATCCTGCCGGGTGTCACGTTGCAGCCTGCCGAGCTGGCCAAGCTATCGATAGTCACCATCCTGTCCTATATCTTTGCCAAGTCGCAAAAGAACCAGGACATCAGCATCAATGGCTTTATTGCTGCAGCCTTTGCCGTGGGCCTGTATGGCGGCTTGATGATCAAGAGCGGTTTGACCAACACGTTGCTGCTGATTGCCATCAGCGGTTCGATGCTGCTGATCGGCGGTGCCAAACTCAAGAAGATTGGCATCCTGATGATCTTCTTCGGCATCATGTTCGGCTTCTTCATGATTATCAAGAACAAGAACGAAAAGACCGATGAGGCGTTCAAGGAATCGCAGAAGGAGATGCAGTACGCCGCCAACGCCGGTGGCGAACTGGTTGAAGTGCTGCCTTCTGGGTCGGGCAGTAAAGAAGTGGCTCGTGAGGGCACATGGAAAAAGCGTCTGCACGACTGGTGGCACAGCGACTCGCTGGTGTACCGCGACATCACTGCCAAGAACCAGCAGGAGATGTTCTCGCGCATGGCTCAGGCCAACGGCGGCATCTTCCGCTTTGGCGTGGGCAAGTCCAGGGAATGCAGCCGTTTGCCGCTGGCCTTCAGCGACTACATCTACTCCATCATTGTCGAGGAGTGGGGCTTTGTGGGCGGCATATTCGTGATGCTGCTGTACCTGTCGCTATTGGGACGTGCCGCGATGATCGTGCGGCGCAGCAAGCGTGTGCTGCCGTCGCTGCTGGTCATCGGAATGGCGTCGTTCATCACCTTCCAGGCCCTGTTCCACATGGCCATCAACGTGGGTGTGTTCCCCGTTTCGGGTCAGCCGCTGCCACTCATTTCCAAGGGTGGTACCTCGATTATCGTGATAAGTATCGCCTTTGGTGTGATGCTGAGCGTTAGCCGCACCATCGCCAACTATGGCAACAAGAAAAATAAAGTGGAGGAGACCCCCATCATCGAGGGCCTCGATGCCGAAAATCCAACCGAAATACCTGCTAAAAATGTCTGGAAATAAACAACAACTCAATGTACTGGTGAGCGGTGGAGGTACCGGAGGACACATCTTCCCGGCCCTGTCCATCGCCAATGAGGTGCGTCGTCGTCATCCCGATGCCAGAATCCTGTTTGTCGGAGCCGAAGGGCGCATGGAAATGGAAAAAGTGCCGGCTGCAGGCTATAACATCATCGGTCTGCCCGTGAGCGGATTCGACCGCAAGCACCTGTTGCGTAACTTCAAGGTCGTTGCCCGGCTGCTCAAGAGCATGCGCATGGCCAAGAGCATCCTCAAGGACTTCAAGCCCGACATCGCCATCGGTGTGGGCGGCTATGCCAGCGGTCCCATGCTCAAGGAGGCTCAGAAACAAGGCATTCCCACGCTCTTGCAGGAACAGAACTCCTATGCAGGTGTGACCAACAAACTGCTGGCGGCCAAGGCCGAACGCATCTGTGTCGCCTATGAGGGGATGGAACGTTTCTTCCCCCAGGACAAGATTGTGCTCACGGGTAATCCCGTCAGGCGCAATCTGCTGGAATGCGGTGCCACGGCCGAACAGGCCCGTCAGGCCATGGGCATGGACCCCAACAAGAAGACCATCCTGATTATTGGCGGCAGCCTGGGTGCCCGCACCATCAACAATGCCATCATCGGCGGCTTGGCCAGGATAGGTGAGGCCTACGATGTGCAGGTCATCTGGCAAACGGGTAAAATATATGACCAGCAGTGCCGCGAGGCGCTTGAGGCCTCGGGCGTGAAGAACGTGGCCCAAATGGCGTTCATCAGCAACATGGACATGGCCTATCGCGCTGCCGACCTGGTTGTTTCGCGTGCCGGTGCCAGCTCCATCTCCGAACTGCAGCTGCTAGGCAAGGCCGCGATCCTGGTTCCCTCGCCCAATGTCGCCGAGGATCACCAGACCAAGAACGCTCTGGCCCTCTCGACGCGAGATGCCGCCATCATGGTGGCCGATGCCGATGCGGCGGCCCATCTCGTGGAAACCATGCTCGACACCGTTGCCGACAGCGAGAAAATCGCTTCGTTGAGCAGCAATGTCCTGCAGATGGCACTGCGCGACGCTGCCGAGCGCATCGTTGACGAGGTCGAGTCCATCATCAATAAGAACAAAGCCTAACCACTACAATTAAAATAGGAAAAAATGAAAGAGTTTGATGCATTATATTTTGTGGGCGCGGGTGGCATCGGTATGGCTGCCCTAGAGCGTTATTTCCTGGCTCAGGGCAAACGCATTGCCGGCTATGACCGCACGCCCAGCGAATTGACCGCGGCATTGCAGCAGGAAGGGGTTCACATCGACTTTGACGAGGATCCCGCCCTCATCCCCGATTACTGCCGCGACCCTGAGCGCACACTAGTGGTTTACACGCCTGCCGTGCCCGACAGCCACAAGGGATTGACTTACTTTCGCAACGGCGGCTTCAAGGTGCTCAAGCGTGCTGCCCTGCTGGGTGTGGTGACCGCCCACAGCAAGGGTCTGTGCTTTGCCGGTACACACGGCAAGACCACGACATCGAGCATGGCGGCTCACATCCTGCATGACTCGGGCATTGGCTGCAACGCATTCCTGGGCGGTGTGTTGCGCAACTACGACAGCAACTTCCTGCTGTCGGCAACCAGCCCTTACTCGGTAATCGAGGCCGATGAGTTTGACCGCTCATTCCACCACTTGCATCCCTATATCGCCGTGGTGACCTCGACCGACCCCGACCATCTGGACATCTACGGCACTGCCGAGAATTATCTCGAGGGTTTCGCTCACTTCACCGAGCTGATTCAGCCAGGCGGAGCGCTCATCATCCACACCGGTCTGGCACTTAAACCCCGTGTGCAAGAGGGCGTTAAGACCTATACCTATGGCCGCGAGGATGGCGATTTCCATGCTACCAATATCCGCAAGGGCGACGGTGAAATTACCTATGATCTGGTGACTCCCTGGGAGACGATAACCGATATCAGCCTGGGTGTGCCTGTCGATATCAATATCGAGAACTCCATTGCCGCAATGGCGGCATGCCGCCTTATCGAGGTGCCCGCCGATGCCATGCGCAAGGCTATGGCCTCGTTTATGGGCCCCAAGCGCCGTTTTGAGTTCTGGCTCAAGGAACCGGGCAAGCAGGGTAGGGTAATGATTGATGACTATGCCCATCATCCCGGCGAGTTGTCGGCCAGCATCAAGTCGGTACGCGACTTGTATCCCGACAGGCGCCTGACCGTCATTTTCCAGCCTCACCTGTACACGCGCACCCGTGATTTCGCTCCTGGATTTGCCCAAGCGTTGTCACTGGCCGATGAGGTGATACTGCTGCCCATCTATCCCGCCCGCGAGGAACCCATTCCCGGAGTGACCAGCGAGATGATACTGGAACAGGTCACCAGCACAAAAAAATGCATTTACTCAAAAGAAAATTTGATTAAGTCAATAGAATTGAGTAATTTTGACGTCTTATTGACAGCAGGTGCCGGCGATATCGCTAACTTGCTGCCTCAAATATGCTTTGAATTCAAGAAACAACGGCGTTGAAACGGTTGATACAAAATAGCATCCTTGCAGTGCTCGCGATTGCTCTCGTCATCGGTATCCTGTGGGCGAGGGACAAGTCGCGCGGCGAGGTGTGCACCGGCATCGAGGTGGAGGTCGTCAATGCCGACAGCACGTCGTTTGTCACACCCGAGGGCGTGCTCAGCGACCTCAAGAACCAAGGCATAAAACTCGTGGGCAAGCGCATGGGCGATATCGATGCCTCGGACATCGAGGAAGCCCTTCGTGTATCTCCCTACCTGGAAGGTGCCGACATCGTCAAGTGCCAGAACGGCAAGGTGCTCATCCGCGTGAGCCAGCTCGTGCCGGTGTTCAGGGTGTTTGACGGCGAGAGTTCCTACTATGTGAACCGTGCCGGTAAACACATGTCGGCATCCAACTATTACCACAGCGACGTGCCCGTGGTGCAAGGACACTTCACCCGCAAGTATCAGCCCACGCGCCTGCTGCCCCTTATCGACTATGTCGAGGGTGACACGCTACTGCGCTCGCTGGTGACCATGTACATTGTGCGCGACACCAACAACATCATCCTTGTCCCCAATATCAGCGGCCATGTGATCAACATCGGCAACGTTACGGGCTTGGAGAACAAGTTTGCCAAACTCAGGCTGTTCTACAGCGAAGTGATGCCCAAGCGGGGATGGAACACGTTTGACACCATCTCGGTCAAGTGGAACCACCAGGTGGTGGCCACGCGACGGGCCAAGGCCGTGCAACAGGTCATCGATGCCAACCCCGATGATGACGAGCAGGCCCCCGACGTTGAGACCATGACCATCGGCACTGCTGCCGAGGCCAATAAGGCTGAGCAACAAGAGAAGGCGGCGAAAGCCGAACCAGCCAAGGCTAACCAAGACAAACCCCAAAAGAAGGGTGATGACGATAAAAAGAAGAAAAATTAATCGATATAAAAACAATAATAAAATATAGCGATCACTTTTATGGAAAAGAACCAGTACATTGTAGCACTTGAAATCGGGAGCTCTAAGATTGTTGGAGCCATTGCCGAGAAAACGTCGGCAGGATACTTGAGTGTAAAGCATCTGCAGGAAGAGCGACACCTCAACAGCGTGAGGTATGGCATCGTGCAGAATGTCGAGAATATCAAGAGCAGCGTGAACCGCATCCTCAAGAACCTGGAGGGTATGGTGGACGGACGCATCACCCAGGTGTATATGGGCGTGAGCGGCCGCTCGCTGCACAGCATGTTGAGCGAGGTGAACCGCAGCGTCGGCACCACCGAGCCCATCACCAAGGAACTCATCGACCGCATCATCCATGATGCCACCAGCACGCCCATCCGCAACTATGAGACGGTGGATATCGTGCCCAGGGCATACTATGTGGACAAGGTGGAGACCCCGAATCCCGTCGGCCAGTTCGGCTCATCAATCAAGATCAAGGTCAACTTTATCGTTGCCAAGCCTTCGCTCAAGCTCAACCTCAACCGCGTGATGAGCTTTGGCGTTCCTGTCAAGGACTATATTGTTACCCCGCTGGCTGTGGCCGAACAGATTCTGAGCGAGAGTGACCGCGAACTGGGTTGCATGCTCGTGGACATGGGTGCCGAGACGACCACGGTGACCATCTACAAGAACAAGGCGCTCATCTACCTGAGCACCCTGCCCCTGGGTGGCCGCAACCTCACCCGCGACGTGATGACCGGTAAGAACGTGCTCGAAGAGACTGCCGAGAACGTTAAGAAGAACATCAACAACCCGCTCGACCCCGCCAACGTTAGCAATGTGGTCATTGAGGGTGTCAACTCTACAGAGGCAGCCAACTACATCAGCGCCCGCACGGGAGAAATCATCGCCAACATCAATCAGCAACTGGCTTATGCAGGCATTTCTTCCAACGATATCCAGAGCATCGTGCTCATCGGTGGCAGCGCACACATTGGCGGCCTGCAGCAGAAGATTGAGGAAACCATCAAGGTCAAGGTGCGCAAGGGTCAGAACCCCATGGGCCTGAATATCCTCAACCCCGAAATCAATCGCATGGAGTACATTGAGGTATTCTCGTTGCTGGCTAAGGCTGCCGAGATGATTGAGGACGGTGAGTCCTGCATCGAACTCCAGCAGTATGCCGATGGCCCCACGTTTGAAGGCCCCCGCGCTCCAAGTTCCGAATATGTGGATCAGAAATCCGAGCTGCCCAGGGAATCCAATGAACCCAAGAAAAAAACTGGTAGGAGTAGAAGCCGTTGGGCAATATGGGGCGATAAGTTATCGCGACTCATGTCGGAGGATGATGCTGCCGAGGAAGACCAGTAATTCGCGTGAAGTACCCTTAATTTACCCAATCATTAAAACAAAAATAACGCTATATGGACGAGAATAGAATCAATTTTGGTGGGAACAACCAGGGCTCGCGCGAGCCTGGCCAGGACATCATGTCCACGCTGGATAAGAACTCTGGCTTCCAGGATAAGGATAATGCCCGCACCATCATCAAGGTGATGGGCGTTGGCGGTGGCGGTAACAACGCCATCAACCACATGTATTTGCAGAATATCGAGGGCGTGTCGTTTGTCGTATTGAACACCGACCGCCAGCAGCTCAACCAGTCGCCGGTGCCCAACCGTGTGCTGCTGGGCCCCAACACGACCCATGGCCTGGGTGCGGGTAATGTGCCTGATGTCGCACGCCGTGCCGCCGAGGAGAGCGAGGCCGAAATCGCCGCCTTGTTCGATGATGACACCAAGATGGTCTTCATCACCGCCGGTATGGGTGGTGGTACCGGTACCGGTGCTGCTCCCGTCGTGGCACGCATTGCCCACGAGAAAGGCGTGCTCACCATCGGTATCGTGACCATTCCTTTCCTGTTCGAGGGAACGAAGAAGATTCTCAAGGCTATCGCCGGTGCCGACGAGATGGGCAAGTATGTCGATGCCCTGCTGGTCATCAACAACCAGCGCTTGACCGAGATTTATAAGGACCTTGACTTTACCAACGCCTTCGGCAAGGCCGATGATACGCTGACCATCGCTGCACGCAGCATCAGTGACCTGATTACCGTTGAGGGTAAGATCAACTTGGACTTCAACGATGTGAACACGACCCTGCGCAATGGTGGTGCCGCCATCATCAGTTCGGGTTACGGCACGGGCGAGCGTCGTGTGACCAAGGCTATCGGCGATGCTCTCGAGTCGCCACTGCTCAAGAACCGTGACGTTTACGGTTCGCAGAAGATTCTGATGAACTTCTACTATAATCCCGAGAGTGAGTCGCCGCTGCGTATGGAGGAGATGAACGAGATTCAGGAGTTCATGGCCAACTTCGACCAGGAGGTTGACGTGATCTGGGGTATGGCATTTGATAACACGCTCGAGGACCAGATCAAGGTAACTGTGCTGGCTTCGGGTTTCAATGTATCACTCGAGAATGAGCCTACCAGTCCCGCGCCCACGCGGTATACACCGACCAAGCGTGAGCCCGTCGCTCCAGCCGAGCCTGGACTTGCAGCGACCAAGCGTCTCGAGGACGAGTATGGCGTGCAAGCCATCACCGACTTGACACAACGTCAGCTCAGTGCACGCTACTTTGTCCTCACTCCCGAGCAGATGGATGATGACGATGTAATCGACATGATTGAGAAGCAGCCTACCTTTGGCCGCAAGAAGGACTTCCGCAACCAGATCAAGGAGCGCCAGGAGACGGCCACAACCATTGACCGTCCCGTCGAGGTGCCCAAGCCTAACAAGCGTAATAATAACGGCGACTCCCAGACGATTAACTTTGGCGACGAGTCGTTCAACTAAAACATAAAACAGGAGATAGTGGCTATGACAATCTTTGATCAGGTCAACAATGGCATCAAGGAGGCAATGAAGGCCCATGACAAGGGACGCCTCGAGGCCCTCAGGGGCATTAAAGCCGAATTCCTGCTCATCAAGACCGCCCCAGGTAATAACGGGGAGGTCAGCGACGAGAATGCCCTCAAGGTGCTTGTGCGCATGGCCAAGCAACGCAAGGAGAGCGCGCAGATTTACATCGACCAGCAACGTCAGGACCTGGCCGATGTGGAACTGTTGCAGGCTGCAGTTATCGAGGAATTCCTGCCCAAGCAGATGAACGACGAGGAGCTCACAGCCCACATCAAGTCCATCATCGAGCAGACCGGCGCAACGAGCATGAAGGATATGGGCAAGGTCATGGGAATTGCCACCAAGCAACTCGCTGGCCGTGCCGAGGGCCGCGCCATCAGCGCCAAGGTCAAAGAACTCTTAACCCAAAACTAAAAACCAGAAATTAGGGATTAGAAACTGAAATGCTGACACTACAACTCATCAACCAGGACCCCGAGGAGGTGATTCGCCGCCTCGCCGTCAAGCAGTTTGACGGTCGCGAACCCATCATGCGCATCGTGGAACTGGACAAGCAGCGCCGTGCACTGCAAAAACAACGCGACGACAACGCCGCAGTACTCAATAAAATGGCTGCCCAGATCGGTGCCCTGATGAAACAGGGTAACCGTGATGAGGCCGAGAACGTCAAGGCTCAAGTAGCATCGCTCAAGACCGCCAACAAGGAGATTGACGACAACTTGACCGCAGCACAGGACGAGATTACCGAGATTCTCCTGAGTGTGCCCAATGTGCCTTACAGCGGTGTGCCCGAGGGCCGTACCGCCGAGGACAACGTGGTCGAGAAGACCGGTGGCAAGATGCCCGACCTGCCCGAGGATGCCCTTCCCCATTGGGACCTGGCCAAGAAATATAACCTGATTGACTTTGACCTGGGCGTGAAGATCACGGGTGCAGGTTTCCCTGTCTATGTAGGCAAGGGTGCCCGCTTGCAGCGTGCCCTCGTCCAGTTCTTTCTCGACGAGGCCGGCAAGGCTGGCTATGTCGAGATTGAGCCCCCCTTTGTTGTCAACGAGGCTTCGGGTCTGGGAACGGGTCAGCTGCCCGACAAGGAGGGTCAGATGTACCACTGCCAGGTGGACAACTTCTATCTGATTCCCACTGCCGAGGTGCCCGTGACCAACATGTATCGTGACGTCATCATCCCGCAGGATGAGCTGCCCAAGAAGAACTGCGCATTCTCGGCATGTTTCCGCCGTGAGGCCGGTTCCTACGGTAAGGACGTGCGCGGCCTGAACCGTCTGCACCAGTTCGACAAGGTGGAGATTGTGCGCATCGAGAAGCCCGAGGACTCTTATGCCGCTCTCGAGGAGATGAAGGACCATGTCCAGGGTCTGCTCGAGAAGCTGGAACTGCCGTGGCACATCCTGCGCCTGTGCGGTGGTGACATGAGTTTCACCAGCGCCATCACCTTCGACTTTGAGGTATGGTCGGCAGCCCAGCAGCGCTGGCTCGAGGTGAGCAGTGTCTCCAACTTCGAGACCTATCAGGCCAACCGCTTGAAGTGCCGCTACCGTGGCGACGACAAGAAGACCCACCTGTGCCACACCCTGAACGGCTCGGCACTGGCTCTGCCGCGCATCGTGGCCGCCCTGCTTGAGAACAACCAGACGCCCGAGGGCATCCGCATTCCTGCCGCCCTGCAGCGTTACACGGGCTTTGACATCATCGACTGACGATAGAAACCAACCACGAATTACGCGAATTAAACTAAAAGTCCGTGCAATAGATAATTAGTTTAATTTGTGTAATTCGTAGTTTTGATAGAGAGGAAATGAAGCGACAGGCCTGGCTCGATTACATCAAGTTCATCGCGATGACGCTGGTGGTTGTGTACCACACACCGCCACGCTATGACAGTGCGCACGAGGCAGCCCTGTTCAACATGGGTGCGCCGGTGTTCTTCTTTGCGGCAGGCTATCTGTTCAATATTGCCAAACAGAAGAACTTCTTCACCTTCCTGCGTCATCGTGCCCGCCAGATTCTGGTGCCTTACACCACATTCTTCATTATCTTTTATGCACTGTGGCTTGTAGTTGGCCGCCGCATGGCAGGCCCCGAGGAGCAGGCCATCGACGTGCTCACTCCCTTGTGGCAGTTTGTTCAGGGCACGCCCGACGTTGTTTTGGGGCCCTTCTGGTTCCTGGCTGCCCTGTTTACCATGCAGGTCATCTATTACCCGATAAAACGGTATTTGTCAGGCTATTGGCCGCTGGTCGTGGCCTTGCTGCTGAGTGTGGGACTGCTCGTCATGCCCGATGTGCCCTGGTTCCGTTATTGGAATCTTGACAAGGCCTTCCTGTACATGCCCATCTATGCCTTTGGCAACTGTTGCCGTCCGTTGGTCGGGAAGTTTGATTTCGCCACTCCCTCGCGTTCCCTGCTGTGGATTGTGCTGGCGGTGTTGGGGCTGGGTTTCCTCATTGTCGCTCCGTTGAATATCGACCGTGACGTGGCCTATGTCCTTGCCCCCGAGGCCGTCATTCTGGTGCTGCCCCTGTACACTGCCGTGTGCAAGTGGCTGGAGGACAGGTTCGGTACCAGTCGCATTGCGCAGACCGTTGCCATCACGGGCATAACCTATCTGGCCTTGCAGAACTACCTCATCGGCGTCATCAAGATTGTCGCAGCCAAGTTGTTGGGACCTGCCGTACTCGACGACAGTATCCTCTTGAAAATTGTCATCGCACTCGTTGTCATGGCCGTGCTTTACCCCCTCGCCATCTTCATCGAGCGCTACCTCCCCTTCCTCCTCGGCAAAGGCTACAAGCAGGCGCGCAAGTGATAAACTTGACGGTAAACGACCATATAACAACTATTTTTACTACCTTTGCAGTTTGAAACTAAACATCATCTAAAAATATAGGGTATTATAATGAATGTACTTGAATTAAGCGAACAAGAGATTATTCGCCGCAACAGTTTGGAGACGCTCAAGGGAATGGGCATCAATCCCTATCCCGCCGACGAGTATGTGGTGAATGCCTATAGTGACGAGATTGTGGCAAACTTCAAAGACGATGCCGAGCCACGCCAGGTGAGCATCGCCGGACGTATGATGAATCGCCGCATCATGGGCAAGGCTTCCTTCTTTGAGTTGCAGGATTCGCGTGGCCGCATCCAGGTGTATGTTAGCCGTGACGACCTGTGCCCGACCGAAGATAAAGAGCTGTATAACACCGTATTCAAGAAGTTGCTCGACATGGGTGACTTTGTGGGAGTGCAGGGTTACGTCTTCCGCACCCAAACGGGTGAAATCAGTGTTCATGCCCAGTCGCTCAAGCTGTTGAGCAAGTCATTGAAACCGCTGCCCGTTGTCAAGGAAAAGGATGGCGTGACCTATGACGCGTTCGAGGATCCCGAGATGCGTTACCGCCAGCGCTATGTTGACCTGGTGGTCAACAAGGGCGTGAAAGATACCTTCCTGAAACGTGCTCTGGTCGTGAAGACCATGCGTCAAGTGCTGGACGATGCGGGTTATACCGAGGTCGAGACGCCGACACTGCAGGCCATTGCCGGTGGTGCCACGGCCCGTCCGTTCATCACCCACTTCAACGCATTGAACATTCAGATGTATATGCGCATCGCTACCGAGCTCTACCTCAAGCGCCTGATTGTGGGCGGTTTCGAGGGCGTGTACGAGATCGGCAAGAACTTCCGCAACGAGGGTATGGACCGCAACCACAATCCCGAGTTCACCTGCATGGAGCTGTATGTTCAGTATAAGGACTATAACTGGATGATGTCGTTTACCGAGCAGCTGCTTGAGACCATCTGTACCGCTGTCAACGGCAAATCCGAGACCGAGATTGACGGTCAGGTCATCAGTTTCAAGGCACCTTATCGTCGCCTTCCCATCCTTGAGGCCATCAAGGAAAAGACGGGCTATGACCTGGAGGGCAAGAGCGAGGACGAGATCCGCGAGGTGTGCAAGGCCTTGAAACTCGAAATCGACGATACCATGGGCAAGGGCAAGCTGATTGACGAAATCTTTGGTGAGTTCTGCGAGGGCACTTTCATCCAGCCCACCTTCATCATCGACTATCCCGTCGAGATGTCGCCGCTGACCAAGATGCACCGCAGCAAGCCTGGCCTGACCAAGCGTC
>JAEEGF011728513.1_pt1 | contig 32580 bp, 26 predicted proteins | sample 9134171 | NCBI WGS metagenome assembly JAEEGF01 (sample SAMN16246542, study PRJNA631951) | gut metagenome | biome: gut microbiome; feature: rumen; material: AP-attached | host: Bos | place: Iran: Karaj | collected 2018-10 | reverse complement strand
TGAAGGAGCAGCGACGGAGCAAATACAACGGAGGGAATAAATGAAAGAACATGCTTTTTTACTGCTTGGGACCTATGCGCACGAAGCACCGTATCATCCGCTGGATCCTGTGGAAGACATACTCAGGGCGATCTTTGGTGATATCGGTGAGCTGATTGTGACCGACAAGGTGGAGGAACTGCGAAACGCATCACAATATGACTGCGTTATCTCGTTTCTTGATATCTGGGATCGTGAGATAGGAGACGCTGAAGCGGAAGCGCTTGACCGCTATGTGAAAAACGGCGGAGCGCTGCTTGTGCTGCATAATGGCATATGCATCGCAAAAAATGAGAAATTGAAGGAACTTATCGGCGGGAGCTTTGTTTCCCATCCCGAGCAGGAGATCCTTAAATATACTTTTACTCAGCATCGGATCACAGAAGAGATTTCCCCTTTCGAACTGAAAGAAGAACCGTATCAATTCGATCTTTGTGACGGACCCCGTACATTGCTTATGAACTACAGATACAGGGATGAGCTTTATCCCGCGGCATGGTGCAGGGAAGTCGGAAAGGGCCGCGTTGTCTATCTTTCTCCGGGACATACCGCAGAACAGTTTAAGCAGCCGGAATATGGGAAACTCATACGAAACAGCCTGCTCTGGTGCCTCAAAGCCCAGAAATCATGCGGGATAGTTCCTTTTACTGTTAAAGACAACGAGATATATTACCTGCTGATCAGGCAGACGAACGATGTTGTCTGCTTCCCAAAGGGACATGTCGAAGAAAACGAGACCGAGCGGGAGACGGCACTTCGCGAGTGCATGGAAGAGACGAACATCAAGGCAGAGATACTTGACGGATTCAGGGACGAGATGGCCTACTACATGTCTGATTGTGACAAATACAAGCAGGTGATCCATTTTGTCGGGCGGATCGACAGTTTTGACTATAAAAAACAGGATGAAGAGATCAGCCAGATCAGATTGTGCAAGTACGAGGAGGCACTTTCCTGCTTTCAGTATCAGAACCTGAAGGACCTGCTTGCAAAGGCGGACGCTTTTCTTGCTATTTATTCTGGAGTATGATACAATTCGCGTGTTGCTTTAAAGACCGGCCTGAACGCCCGGACAGGGATCCGGGAAAATGAAAAAAGGGGATCATGAACGAAAACAATTTGAACGAAGCGCCCAAAAAAGAGGAACCCAGAGTTCCCAAAGCGATCAGACAGATCGTTTCGGAAAAAGGCGCAGAGAATGAGAGGATAGTTGCGGCCGCGGCAACTGACATGAATGAGGCGTGTCAGTATGCCGACGGCTTTATTGTGCTTACGGAAAAACATTTATTTGTATTCGCCGCAGAAAGCGAGAGCAGGGAACCCAGAAATTTCAAGGGCTACCTCTCCATAAAGGATATGGAGCGCGAACGTGACTTCGACTGGAAATGCACTGTATTTGAAAACGACAGTATCAAAAAACTCAAGATAGAGCCTCAGGTCGCGATCAGCCTCCTCATCATGGAGGACGAAAACGGCATTGAGCGTGTGGCCTGCGTTTTTTCCAATCTCCACAGGAGAAAGATGCACAAGTTTGTCAGGGAATTTGACCGGCTTCCCGGCAGGGAGGAAAAATTCCCGGAGGGAGAGGAAGGTGCTCCCGGCAAGGAAAAACACAAGCTTCCGATAGGAGGACACGGTCCCGGCGGTCCCCGTGGCTTTGGCGGACACGGTGGCCCGGGAGGCCCCGAAAACGAAGAGGACGAATACTGCCCAATCTGCGGAATGATGTATCCCAACAAGGACCGCAAGGTCTGCCCGAGATGCATAGACAGAAAGACCATTTTCGTCCGCACCTTCAAATATTTTGCAAGATACAAGGCACTCATGGCGCTGATGGTGCTGATGTACCTTCTGGTCGCGCTGTTAAACCTCGTATGGCCGTATCTTAACGGTACCGTGCTCTATGACTATGTCCTTACGAAAAACGAGGATTTCCTGCTTTCAGTCGGCATCAAAAACGGGGACTTTGTGCTCGCTCTGTTTTTTGTGATACTCACCATGTTCATGGCGCGTCTCATGGGACAGCTTCTTACCATCCTGCAAGGTGTGTTCACGGCGAGGATAGTGTCGCGGGTGGTCTGCGATATGAAAAAGGACATTTTCAACGTGATGGGAAAGCTTTCCATCAGCTTTTTCAAGAGCAGGCAGACAGGAAGCCTGATGACAAGAGTCCTGAGCGATGCTGAACGTGTCGCGGGCTTTTTCATCGATCAGGTGCCCTATATTTTCATTCACGCATTCACGCTTATCACCACATTTGCGGTGATGTTTAAGATCAATTGGAAGATGGCGCTTGTGGCGCTCGTGCTTGAGCCTATCGCTTTCATCTTCTCCTTCTACATAAGGCCCCGCTTCTGGAATGCGTTCGGAAAGAGGCACAGAGCCGAACGAAGCATCAACAGCCAGGTCAATGACAACCTCACCGGAGCCAGAGTGGTAAAGGCCTTCGGACAGGAAGAAAACGAAGAGAACAGGTTCGTTGGCACGAACAAGCGTCTTAAAGACGCCGAGATGTCCATTGTGGGACTTGAAAACTACAACACGCTTGTTTTCTCTTTTGCACATGGCGGAGCGGGAATTCTGATCTGGGCTCTCGGCGCTTTCTTTATCCTCGGAAGGCACACCATGGCACTCGGCGTGCTCATCACCTTTACCGGCTACGTTTCACAGCTTGACGGCCCCATGCGCTTTGCGTCCTGGATATTCAGGGCGTGGGCGGACAGCATGAACGCCGCCCAGCGTATGTTTGAGATAATCGACGCGGTACCTGAGGTCACAGAGGCCGAAAACCCTGTTCCTCTTGAAAAAGTGGAAGGAAGCATCGAACTGAAGAATGTGACCTTCGGCTATGAAGTAAACAGGCCGGTCCTTAAGAACATAAATCTTACGATACCCGCGGGCAGCATGCTCGGTATCGTCGGAAGATCCGGCGCGGGAAAGACCACGCTTGTAAATCTCATTTCACGTATGTACGATCCCGAAGAGGGAAGCATACTGATAGACGGGATAGACATAAAAGAACTCGCTTTCAGGGACCTTAGAAGAAACGTTGCTATGGTCTCACAGGAAACCTATATCTTTATGGGGACCGTGGAAGAAAACATAGCATATGCAAATTCCTCGGCCACAAAGCAGGAGATCATCAGAGCCGCAAAGCTCGCAAGTGCGCATGAGTTCATCATGAGGCTCCCGGACGGTTACAACACCGTTGTGGGCGCGTCTGGAAGAGAGCTTTCCGGCGGTGAGAGACAGAGGATCTCCATAGCGCGCGCCATCCTTGCGGATCCAAAGATCCTCATTCTCGACGAGGCCACAGCCTCCGTGGACACAGAGACCGAGCGAGCCATCCAGACATCGATAAATTATCTGGTAAAGGGGCGCACCACGATCTCCATAGCGCACCGCCTTTCAACGCTGAGAGACGCCGATTTCCTGTGCGTGCTTGACAACGGCGAGATCACGGAACGCGGCACCCACGAAGAACTTAAAGACTTAAAAGGCACATATTTCAAGCTCATGGAGCTCCAGACCAAAGCTCTGGCACTTAGGGAGTAAAAAATGGAAGAAAAAGAATTCGATCTTGAACAAATGGAAAAAGAGACCGAGGAGATGCTCCGCATAAACATGCTCACTCCCGAAAACGCAAAGTTCACGCGCACAGCGGGCGGTTTTGTGAGCCTTGAGACAGGCGGAGAAAAGTATCCCAGGGTACAGGTCGTGAGGATGTTTCCTTTTACCGATCCCGGGCATTTTATCTCCATCCGCACCACTGAGGAGCGTTCCAAGGAGATAGGCATCATCGAGGATATGTCGTCACTTGACGCGGATACCCGTAAAATGCTTGAAGAACAGCTTAATCTCAGGTATTTCACGCCTGTCATCACAAAGATAATCAACGTAAAAGACGAATACGGTTATGCTTACTTTGACGTAATGACCGACCGCGGTGAGTGCAGGTTCACCATCCACATGGGCGGAAGTGACGTGGTCCATCTCACAGAGACCAGGATCATCATATCCGATCTTGACGAGAACCGCTTTGAGATACCTGACGTTACCAAGCTTTCCGCAACGGAGAGAAAAAAGATAGACCTGTTCCTGTAGTCAATTGGCCCTCAAAAAAGGGAGAAAAAAAGTGATACTGAAAAACGAACTGCCGGCCGGCATTTTGTCCGCACTCGGACTTACCACGAACGACGAGATCTACTACAGCGTGCCCTATGATATCACGGCTTCCGGGCTTTATCAGAAGGATGCATGGCTCGTCGTTACAAAAGACAGGCTTGTGGCATATGAAAACGGCGCGGTAAAAAAAGAATATGATATATGCGGTCTTTTGGACGTAAAGAGCGAAAACGGCGTGTCCTGCGGCGTTCTTTACGTTGTGCCCAAAGTGACCGGAGAAGCTGAGGTCGTGGTGAGATTTTCCGCGCATCACCTTGCAAGATTTGCATATGTTGCAAGGGGCTGCAGGCTCCTTATCTCAGGCTCGGACGAGAGGGTGAAGAGCGAGGAGTACGAAAAGATCTGTCCAAAATGCGGCCGCGCGCTCCCGGGGACCAGAGAATGCCCGCACTGCGCAAAAAAGCAAAAAGGACTTTCGAGTGAGATCATAGACCTTGCACGCCCCTACAAACTGCAGTTTGCGGGGATACTTGTGCTGATGCTCCTTTCATCCCTGGTCACCATCCTGCATCCTGAGGTGCAAAAATATCTTGTGGACAACATACTCACAGATCCCAACGGGACCTTTGGGGCGGCGGGATTGTGCCTCATCCTGATGTTTGCAATCAGCATGGCGTCCGCTGTGATAAACGTCCTTAAAAACTATTCCTGCTCAAAACTCGGTACTATAGTGAGCACCGATCTCAGGCAGAAACTGTACGGAAAGATACAGACATTGTCGCTTTCGTTCATTGACGAGAGAAAGCCGGGCGACCTTATGAACCGTGTGCTCCGTGACACTATGAGAGTGAGCGATTTCATGGCCGGACCGTTCTGCAACCTTTTCACGGTGCTGATCATCCTGATAAGCGTTGTGGTCTACATGCTCGTACTTGACTGGAAGCTCGCGCTTTTGTCATTTGTGTTCATACCTGTGTCCATCGGGATCGCCGTATTTTTCAGGCACAACATCCACAGACGCTTCCACATGCAGCGTAAGAAAGAGGACAAGATCAATTCAAACCTTCGAGATGTCCTTTCGGGAATGTCTGTCGTAAAATCCTACGGCAAGGAATATGACGAATCCGTGCGTTTCAACGAGGCGGCGGACAGTTACGCGCTGACACAGAGAAGGAACGAGACCTTCTTTGCGATCCTTTTCCCCATCATGCAGTTCCTTATGGGCGTAGGTGTTTACATGATCACGTTTTTCGGTGGAAAGAGTATCCTCCACGGAGAAAAGACGATCGGTGAGCTGATGCAGTTTGTAAGCTATACCACGATGATGTATTCATACTTCGGATGGCTTTCAAATCTCCCGAGGCACCTCATGAACCTTGTGACCTCTGTTGAGAGGATAAGCGATGTGATGAACCAGGAGCCGAGGATAGCCGACTCTGCAAAGGCAGTAAAGCACCGCGTTCAGGGAGATGTCGAGTTTAAGGATGTCACATTCGGCTACAAGACTTATGAGCCCGTGCTGGAGCATGTGGATCTTAAAGTCAGACAGGGCGAGATGATAGGCCTTGTCGGAGCGTCGGGCACCGGAAAGTCCACCATGATAAACCTCATCATGCATCTTTATGATGTGAATGACGGTGAGATACTTATAGACGGCATCAACATAAAAGACATAAAGACTGCGGACTACCATTCGCAGATAGGCGTGGTGCTGCAGGAGACCTTCCTTTTCTCCGGCACCATATTGAACAACATAAAGTTTGCAAAGCGCGATGCCACTGTCGAAGAAGTGATAAGGGCCGCAAAGATGGCGAATGCGCACGATTTCATCCTGAAGACTCCCGATGGCTACAATACGTACGTCGGTGAAAAGGGACACAATCTGTCGGGCGGCGAGAGGCAGAGGATAGCGATCGCAAGAGCGATTCTCAACGACCCCAGGATACTGATCCTCGATGAGGCCACGGCGAGCCTCGACACCGAGAGCGAATATCTCATCCAGACCGCTCTGCAGCGCCTTACTGACGGCAAGACCACGTTTGCGATAGCGCACCGCCTGTCCACACTCAAAAACGCGGATCGTCTTGTGGTGATCGACGGACACAGGATCGCTGAAGTGGGAACGCATAATGAGCTTATGGAAAAGAAAGGCATATACTACGGTCTTGTCACCGCGCAGCTTGAGATGCAGGGAACAAAGACCGATGATACAGAGGCAAGAGATGCATAAGAGATATTTGATGGCAGCGGTCGCAGGGCTTTTTGTCCTTGCGGCCGCATGTGGAAATAAGGGAAACAATGATGTCACTCCGACTCCGGAGGCTGTTGTGACGAGCACAGCGCCGGAGGATACCGGGGTAGCTTTACCTACCGAAAGCCCGAAAGCGACTGAGACACCGGAACTTCAGGAGCCTTCTCCGACACCTGAACCCACAAGGGTGACAAGAACCTATGATCTTTCGGAATACACGTATGTGAACACAGAACTAAACGGTGCCACAGAAACGGCAGTCGATGTCTCGGGAATGAAGACATACGGTGTGAATGCCGATTTCAGGGTGACTGTCGTGTTTACCGACGGTGAGGCGGAAGTTTTTACCTCAAAAGCGGAAAACGGCGTTTTGAAGCTTGAGTTTTCAAAGCCTGCGGCAGCGGCAGAGGTCTCGGTTGTTTTTAAGTACAGCCTCGGAAAAGATAAAAACACCGAAGAGGACGGATTCATCAAGGTGCCGTGGACGACCAAGTATGATGAGACCTGTGATGCCGGTTTTATCGGGAACGTGGACAGTGACACAAAGGGTGTGAAACTCAGGAGCTCCGAGAACTATTTTGTTGCGGCGCTTCCCGACGGATTCTATGATGTTACGGTGCGAAAGGCAGAACAGGCACGTTCCACGCTTTGCATAAACGACGGCGCTTTCGGCGTGAATGTGGGGATAGGCGGCACCGGAAGAAAGGGATCGGACCTCACTTTTTCGGCAAAAGACATCGTGGTTACAGGGGGCGAAGCAAGGTTTTCGATGGTCGGGGACACAGTTGTGTCCTACATCGAATTTGCCCGTGTTTCGTCACTCGTTCCGAGAAAAACACATATCTACATAGCGGGAGATTCAACGATCCAGACCTATTACCCGAGAGAAAACCTGCTCCGCACAGAGCCCGGTCCGGGGGAAGCTCAGACCGGATGGGGACAGGTGTTCGGATATTTTACAACTGATGAGGTGATAGTTGACGGCCTCGGAGCCGGCGGCACTTATGCAAAAAGCTGGTATGAGGGCTATTTTCAGGGGATCCTCAACAATGCACAGGCAGGAGACTATTTCATCATCCAGGAAGGCATCAACGACAGGACATACTCGAGCACCGAGGAGATGGAAGAATACCTGAGACTCATGCTCACCAAATGCCGCGAGATCGGTGTGATCCCGGTACTTGTGACAAGCCAGCAGACAGCGAAATTCTGGAAGAGCGCCGACGGGCGTGAGATAGGAGAATTTGACAAGCCTGAAGGGTCGGGACTCAATGCGTTTATGGTGACCATCAGGAACCTTGCAAAGGAAACCGGCACATTTCTCATAGACAATGCGGAGCTCACCGCTCAGTGGTATCAAAAAGTGGGAAGGACCTACGTTGAGCAGACCTATCATATCTATGACTTTGCTAACAACAAGAGCGTGGACAGTCTGCATTCTTCCTACCGCGGGTCTGAAAGAATAGCTGAACTCATAGCGACGGACATCGCGATGAAGATCTCCGAAAATGCGGCCGATGCGTATGGAAACACTCTTTCCGGAATAAAACTGCATCCCGTAGTCACCTACGAGATGCAGCATGTGAACGCTTTGGGTGAGACCGTTACCGAGACGGTCACGGCCGTGGATCATGAAGATCCTTTTGCACATCTTAAAAACAACTGATTCAGCGTTTGGTCTTTTTCTCAAGCTGAGAGAGCTTTAGGCCTGTGTTGTAAAAATCCTTTGTGGAGCATCCGGCACGTCCGCCGCCCGCACAGGCGCAGGCACAGGCACAGGCACAGGAATGTGCGCAGGCGCAGGAACTTCTGTGGGAAGAACTGCCTGAAGAACGTGTCGTGGTTGAATGTGTTACTATGGGTACAACGTGTACTCTCACATAAGTATTGGGAGAGCTGCCGTACTTGAAGGTGCCTTCCGTTGAATATTTCTTGGGATCCTCGACTTCTTTTTCCTCGAGGATCTCTTCGCTTTCTATGAAACTTCTTCCGCAATATTCGCACTTGTCAGCATTTTCCGGCCTTGCGGCACCGCAGCCGGGACAGGTCGGATAGTATTTGATGAGTGTGCGGGTGATCTTTTTCTTGGTCTCGCCCGGAGTGGTGAGTCCGGAACCTTTCTTGAATGACATTGCGATCACTACGATCACAAGGAGGATCGGGACTACGACGCCAAGCATAAGAGAGCCGACCACGATGATCATTACGACGATCGTCCCAAAATCCCAGCCGTCGTTGTTGCGTGCTTTTGACTCATCGAAGGAGAATGCGTCGTTGGAATATGTAACCTGTATCTCGTTTAGCTTCTGTCCGGCTTTGAGGCTTCCGGTCCAGATGATCCTGCCGTCTTCTTCGGAATCGGCGTGGGAGTGGGAGAGGACCTTGTCGGAGTTCCACCTTACTTCCACATGATCGACCGCAAATTCTTCAAACCAGCCGGGGATAAAGTAGAACACGGACTCTCCTTCGGTGAGTACGTTCATCTCGTACATGTATTCCTGAACAAGCAGGAAATCAAAGCTCACTACCTCGTTTTTGTGATAGGATTGCTTGAAATAGATATTTGCGTAGGAGCCGCTCATGTTGATCTTTTTGATGTTATCGCTTGCCGGCGTGCAGGAGACATAGTGGTCGTTCGGAATGCCGATCTTTACCCATTCGAGGGCGCCGATGTCGTCTTCAAGCACTTTCCACTCAATGTGATAATACATATTGAGCGAAGCGTCTTCATTTACGTCGATCGTGATCACATAATCAAGGATCTCGTCGGTGGGATTCTTTGCGCTTGCGGCCTTTGAAGGAAGGAGCACAAGGAATGCCATGAGTATCGAGAGGATGGCGATCAGTCTTTTTTTCATTTGTCCTGTCCTCCCTCATTGTTTGTTTTGGCTGAGCCGGCGGGCTTTTTCAGCGGGCAGTCGCCGTTCATGAGCGCCGAGTGTTTTCTGTGCTTTATGCATTCTTCGTTGTTCCAGATCGATTCCCAGGAGTCCTTAAGGATGTTTCCGAGGGGCTTTCCGGAAAGCCAGCTCTGGCAGGGAACGACGTTTCCGCCGGGGGTGATCGCCATGTTGCTGAGGCATGCGCCGCAGCTCGGAGTGTTGAGGGCGTGTGCTTCAAAGAACGATCCCTCTATCCAGCCGGGTGAGGTGAAGCTTATCTCCATGCCGTTTGCATAGGCGTAATCTGTGGCTTCCGAGAGTACCTTTTTTATTTCTTCCGTGGACAGCTGCAGTGCTTCGGAATTTTCTTTCAGCGCATTTCCTGTGGTTATGAGTCCTGAACAGGTCACATAGGTGACTCCCTTGGACTTAAGGAATTTCAAGGTCTCGGTATAGTCTTTGTTGAGCGTGCAGAGCGGGGTGTTGACACTTAATGAGATGCCTGCTTCAAGCGCGTTTTCGATGCCTGAAACGGTCTCGTCAAAGTGGTCTCCGCCGACCAGGCGGTTGTGCGTTTCCCTGTCGTGTGAATAAAAGGTTATCTGAACGCTGTCAAGCTCGCAGTCGTGAAGCTTTTTGCAATATTCTTTCGTGAGTTTTATACCGTTTGTGTTGAGCCTTGAGATGAACCATCTTGCGTGGTCGATGAGTTCAAAGAGGTCGTCTCTCATTGTGGGCTCTCCGCCGGTAAAGGTTACCTGAGGGATGCCGATCTCTTTCAGGCTGTCAAGGATCTTTTTCCACTGTTCGGTCGTAAGCTCGGGCTCTGCGGAGTCTGTCTGGCCTGCGGCGTAACAGTGTACGCAGCATTGATTGCAGTTCCAGTGGCCCTGCTTTTCCATCGCACTCACCATGATGTCCATGCGGTGAGGGGCTTTCATGTGCTCAGAGTATTCGCCGATGTTCATATATCCGATGTCGGTGGTGACTTCTTTGCCGTATGCTACCTGCTCGAAGGTCTCCATCATGGTGCGGATGTCGTTTTTTATGCGCTTTTTGGAGATGACGGGAAATACCTTTTTCACGTTTTTGCAGGTCGCGTTCAGGATATTTGAAACGTCTTCGTCTGAGACTTCCCGTCCGTGATACTTGTTGACTTCGTTTATGAATTCCGCGAGCAATACGCTCCAGGCGTAGTTCACAGGGATGATGTCCTGGCCGTTGATTATTGCGACGCTTGCTGCGGGCTTGTTATCATCAAATTTAGGCGGGATAAGGTGGATCCTGACCGCGCCGGGACCTTTGGGATTCAGAGTGGTATGGCGCACTTCGGTGAAGTTTTCGCGCATGTACTGCTTGAGATTCATTTTTGCCTCCCCATATATAGTTTCGGGCTTTAAGCCCATGTCGTGCCTTATTTGCCACGACTTTTAAATCATAACATATTTGGCGCTGTATTGAAAGAAGTTTGTTGGGCAACATGGAACTCTGTCTGAAAGTATGATACAATGGAGCAGACGCTGAGGAGGAAAAGATCATGATAAGACGAAACTATCGCGCAAAGATAAACGCAAGCATCGACGAAATAAAAAAGGCATTCGGGAATGACAGAGAGGCAGCCGAAAACCTGAAAAGCGGCGGCAGAGTGATCTCCGCTTCGGTCTATGTCCATGAAGACATGCTTTTTCTGTATCTTGAGACTGTGGATGAGACTCTTGAGCCCGAGGACATTTTTGCAAATACCTCAAAGCTTTTGAAACTGTGGCCGGAACGCGACAAAGACAGAGCATGGTGCTATATGTACCCCATTTACTGGCACGATGTTCCGAAAGACCCGGAAAGCTGGCGCACGGCGGAGGATGCTCCCGAAAAAAAGACGAGACGCGGAAGGATCGCATATCTTAAGCATGACAAACTTTTTTCCTACGTGTATTTCCACAAAGCCATAGTGGAAGAAGGCCTGCTTAAAGGCGACAGATTCCAGTTCATAGCGCTGCACGAGGACATACTTTTCTCGTATTTTGAAGAACCCAAGGAATTTACAAACATCAAAAAAAGCGACGAGGAGTCCGAAGTGATAAAAGAGTGGCTCGCAGTCGACCCGGAAAGCCATTTTGACCATGAACTCTCGGGAAAAGAAAACTTTCTTCTGCTTGAGAGCATTTTTTCGATATGACGCAAGACAAACTGTCACCTGTAAGGAGGAACGCATATGATAAACTTTAACGACGGTTCGGTTTTCAATCTTCATCCCATTGAACTCGAAAATGTGAAAAAGGAGGTCGAGGCCCTGTTTGTTGACGGAGAAAAGGCACTCGCGGCATTCAAGACGATCCGCGACCAGCTGATCTTCACAAACAAACGCATCATAGCCATCGATGTGCAGGGCGTTACCGGAAAAAGAAAATCCTTTACCTCGATGCCCTATGCCAACATCCAGTATTTTGCGGTGCAGACACAGGGCTTTATAGAGATATTCCCCGACACAGAACTTTTCCTGACATTCAACAACGGCTTCACCGCAAAGTTCGAGTTCAAGGGCAACTTTGACATTGCGGCGCTCGGGCGCATCATTTCCCAGTATGTGCTTACAAAATAGCGGAATTTATATTATTTTTATGCTTTTTACACGCTTATTTCCTTGAGAATCCACAGCTGCGGGAATACAATGTATCATGAATCGATATGACTATCCCGGAGTAAGGAGGTGACATATATGAAATGTAGCAGAGTTCCGTTTAACGCAGACGTTTATCTGTATGAGCAGGGAAAAGGCATGGAAGATGGATTTGAACTGTGGCATGATGTTGTGACCAAAGGATGGATCGTAACGGATTCACTGGTGCGCATAGAACGCCCTGACGGATCTGTCGTGTGTCCCTTTATACTCAACAGAAGAGGCAGGATATTCATCGGAGAGGGTGATTACATCATCGAGGATGACGACGGCACAAAACATGTCTGCGGTGCCGACAAAGTCTGGAACAGATACAAGCCCATCGAATGATGGGCTTTTTGATTCTAAACGTATAGTCTCGAAATGTGGAGAATGTGGAAAACTCGGTTGAAAAGTCCGAATCGTTGTTATTTTTAGGGCATTGCCCTGTGGAAAACTCTGAAAAAGGCACAGTGTCAACGCAAAAATAGTGTTTGATATAATGCCCGTTAAATGATATAATAATTAAGATTGCACCCGTGAACTGATACATTTGTTTCCGTGCGATCGACCAGAAGTTTTTCGGAGGCATAAGATCTTGAGTATTGCGACAAAAATATTCGGAACCCACAGCGAGAGAGAATTAAAGCGGATAAGACCGCTGGCAGATAAGGTAATGGCGCTCGACGGAGCAATGGCCGCTCTGTCGGATGAAGAGCTTAAAGGAAAGACCGGAGAGTTCAAAAAGAGGCTTGAAGCAGGAGAGACGCTTGACGATATCCTGCCTGAAGCCTATGCTGTCGTGCGCGAAGCGGCGGCGAGAACGCTCGGAATGAAGCACTATAAAGTACAGGTTATCGGCGGCATCGTCCTTCACCAGGGACGTATCACCGAGATGAAGACAGGTGAAGGAAAGACCCTTGTTGCAACGCTTCCTTCCTACCTCAATGCGCTCACCGGCAAAGGCGTGCATGTCGTTACGGTAAATGACTACCTTGCAAAGCGTGACGCGGAGTGGATGGGACAGGTCCATCGTTTCTTAGGACTCACCGTCGGATGCATACTGAATTCCATGACACCGGAAGAACGCAGAGAACAGTACGCCTGCGACATCACATACGCCACAAACAACGAACTCGGATTTGACTATCTGCGTGACAACATGGTGATCTACAAGGAAAACCTTGTTATGCGCGGACTTCCTTACGCGATCATAGACGAGGTCGACTCTATCCTCATCGATGAAGCGAGGACACCTCTCATCATTTCCGGACAGAGCGGCAAATCCACCAGGCTTTACGAGGCCTGCGACATTCTTGCCGGACAGCTCAAAAAAGGTACCGAAAAGGAACTTTCCAAGATGGATATCATCATGGGAGAGGACTTCCAGGAGACCGGAGATTTCATAGTCAATGAAAAAGACAAGAACGTCAACCTCACCGAAGAAGGTGTGAGAAAGGTTGAGCAGTTCTTCAGGATAGAAAACCTTGCAGATCCCGAAAATCTCGAGATCCAGCACAACATCATCCTTGCGCTCCGTGCGCACTATCTCATGTTCCGCGACAAGGACTATGTGGTAAAGGACGATGAAGTGCTCATCGTAGACGATTTCACCGGACGTATAATGCCCGGAAGACGTTATTCCGACGGCCTCCATCAGGCCATCGAGGCAAAAGAGCACGTGAAGGTAAAGCGTGAGTCGAGGACCATGGCTACCATCACTTTCCAGAACTTCTTCAACAAATACGAGAAAAAGTGCGGAATGACCGGTACGGCGCTCACCGAGGAACAGGAATTCCGTGAGATCTACGGAATGGACGTCATCGAAGTGCCCACAAACGTTCCCGTTATCCGTAAAGACTACGATGATGCGGTATTCAAGACAAAACGCGAAAAGCTGAATGCCATCACTGAGGCAGTCGTTGAGGCACACAAGACCGGGCAGCCGGTGCTTGTCGGAACCGTCACCATCGAATCGTCCGAAGAGATAAGCGAACACCTCAGAAAACGCGGCGTGCCTCATAAAGTCCTGAACGCAAAATTCCATGAGCTTGAGGCTGAGATAGTTGCCGAAGCCGGCCAGAAGGGCGCGGTCACGATCGCGACCAACATGGCGGGCCGTGGTACCGATATCAAGCTCGGTGAAGGCGTTGTGGAACTCGGAGGTCTCAAGATCATAGGCACGGAGCGTCACGAGTCGAGACGTATCGACAACCAGCTGCGAGGCCGTGCAGGCCGTCAGGGTGACCCCGGCGAATCGAGATTTTACATTTCCCTCGAAGACGATCTTATGAGACTTTTCGGTTCTGAGAATCTCATGAGGATATTCAATTCACTCGGTTTCCCCGAGGGCGAGGAGCTTCATCACAAGATGCTCTCCAATGCCATCGAGCGCGCCCAGAAAAAGATTGAGAGCAACAACTTCGGCATCAGAAAGAACCTTCTCGAGTATGACCGCGTAAATAACGAGCAGAGAGAGATAATCTACAGTGAACGCCGCAAAGTTCTTGACGGCGAGAGCATGAGACCTTCCATCGTCAAGATGATCACGGAAGTTGTCGAAGGCGCTGTGGACACATGCATCAGAGAAGACAGCCTGCCCGAAGAATGGGATATCAACGAGCTCAACAACCTCCTTCTTCCCATCATACCGCTTGAGCCCGTAAGCCTTACCGAGGAGCAGATAAAGCACTACACCAAGAAGGAACTCATGCAGAGCCTCAAGGAGAAAGCGCTTGCCCTCTATGAGTCAAAAGAGGCGGAATTCCCTCAGAAGGAGCAGTTTCGTGAGGTTGAGCGTGTCATCCTCCTCAGAGCCATCGACCGTAAGTGGATGAACCACATCGACGACATGGAGCAGCTGAAACAGGGTATCGGACTTCAGGCTTACGGCCAGAAGAATCCTGTTCAGGAATACAAGATGCAGGGCTATGACATGTTTGACGACATGGAAGCGGCCATTGCCGAGGAAACCGTTCAGGTACTCATGCATATCAAGGTCGAGCAGAAGGTCGAGCGTGAGGAAGTGGCAAAGATCACCGGAACCAACCGTGACGATACGGCTGTAAAAGGTCCCGTAAAACGCGCGACAAAGAAGATAATGCCAAACGATCCCTGCCCTTGCGGATCGGGAAAGAAATATAAATTCTGTTGCGGAAGATAGCACAGGATTCATATACATATCAAAAATCATAAAAAAGGTGGTGACAGGCTATGGTTGAACTTGACCAGATCAAGTATACACTCAACACATACAAAAAGCCTTTAGTCGAAGTGGGGGATTCACTTTGACCTCGCTAACAAACGCGAGAAGATCCAGGAAATAGAAAATATCATGAATGAGCCCGGTTTCTGGGACTCACCTGAGAAATCCCAGGAATATGTAAAGGAACTCAACACTCTGAAAAACACCGTGAACGACTATAAACAGCTCGAATCGGAGTTTGAAGACGTGCAGGTCTTCCTTGACATGGGGTATGAGGAGAACGATCCCGCGATCGTTCCGGAAGTCCAGGAGGCACTCGATAAATTTGTCGAGCACTATGAAACACTGCGACTTACCACACTCCTTTCCGGACCATATGACAAAGACAATGCGATCCTGACATTGCATGCGGGCGCGGGCGGCACCGAAAGCTGCGACTGGGCATCCATGCTCTGCAGGATGTACATGCGCTATGCCGAGAAAAAGGGATATTCGTGCGAAATGCTCGATTTCCTTGAAGGAGACGAGGCGGGCTACAAGTCCGTCACACTTGAGATCAAGGGTGAGAACGCGTACGGACACTTAAAGTCTGAACACGGCATCCACCGTCTTGTGCGCATGTCTCCTTTCAATGCGGCCGGAAAGAGACAGACCTCGTTTGTTTCTTGTGACGTCATGCCCGATATCGAGGAAGATATCGACATCGAGATCAACGAAGCCGACCTGAGGATCGATACATACCATTCCAGCGGCGCAGGCGGACAGCACGTAAACAAGACGTCCTCCGCCATCCGTATCACGCACTATCCTACAGGTATCGTGGTACAGTGCCAGAACGAACGTTCACAGTTCCAGAACAAGGACAAGGCCATGCAGATGCTGAAAGCAAAGCTCCTCCTCATGAAGCAGCAGGAGAATGAGCAAAAGGAATCGGGCATCCGCGGCGAAGTAAGAGACGTGAATTTCGGAAGTCAGATCAGATCCTATGTGCTCCAGCCTTATACCATGGTGAAGGACCACAGGACAAATGCCGAAACGGGAAATGCCGATTCGGTACTTGACGGAAATCTCGATCTTTTCACAAATGCTTATCTCAAATGGCTCGTTACCGGAGAAAAAGCCGGAAATGACTGATGATACCTGCTTGAAGGAGGACTAAGGATGAGCGTGGCAGAACAGTATCTTGTTTTCAAAGTGGGAAGCGGAAATTACGCGCTTAATGTCGGAGACGTTCTCGGGATCGAGACGGTAGACGGCATAAATACGGCTGCGCGTGTCGGAAATGTCATTCCGGGCATAGTTGTGCTCCGCGGAGAGACCATACCGATCTACAGTCTGAAGACCAAGTTCGGCGGGACTGAGGAACCGTTTAAGCCCGGCACGAACATACTCATCACTCGTCTTAAAGATGGCAAGATCGGTTTCAGGGTCGATGCCGTAAACGATATAATAAGCCCCGGAAACGGGGATAAAGGGATGCCTGAAGTGGCAAGGAACGGCTCTACCGCGTATGCAAAGGGCATCATCAACTCCGCGGGAAGACTCATCATCGTCATAGATCAAGATGCACTCGTGAGCGACGAGATCGACGCGGTGAACAAGATAGTTTCCGAAGCCGCAAAGAAAAAGGCCGCCGAAGAAAAGAAGGCTGCCGAGGACAAGAAAGCTGCGGAAGAAAAAGCCAAGGCAGAGCAATAAACATATAAAACGGGGAAAAACGATGGACAAAAAGAACGCACGTGAAGTGATCCGCTCAGGAAAGACATACCTGGGCATAGAACTCGGCTCAACGAGGATAAAGGCCGTCCTTACCGACGGCAACTACATTCCCATCGCATCGGGTGATCACGAGTGGGAAAACAAGCTCGTGGACGGCATCTGGACTTATTCGGTGAATGAGATCTGGGACGGCCTCAGAGACTGCTACAAAAATCTTGCGGCAGACGTCATGAACAAATATGACGAGGAACTGACCACCGTATCGGCCATGGGCATAAGTGCTATGATGCACGGTTACATGGTGTTTGACAAGAACAACAACATCCTTGTTCCTTTCAGGACATGGAGAAACACCATCACCGGAGAGGCTTCCGACAAGCTTTCCGAACTGTTCGGATTCAACATTCCCCAGCGCTGGAGCATCGCCCATCTTTATCAGGCGATCCTCAACAACGAAGAGCATGTGGGAAGGATCGACTATATGACCACCCTGGAGGGCTATGTCCACTGGATGCTCACAGGCAACAAGGTGCTCGGTATCGGCGATTGCGCCGGCATGTTCCCCATCGATGCTTCCACAAAGAACTTCAACGAGGAGATGATCTCGAAGTTTGACAAGCTCATTGCTCCCAAGGGATTTTCGTGGAAACTCAAGGATATCCTTCCAAAGCTCCTTCTTGCGGGTGAAGACGCGGGAGTGCTTTCCGCGGAAGGCGCAAAACTCCTCGATCCCACGGGAAAACTTAAGAGCGGCATAAAGATGTGCCCTCCCGAAGGCGATGCGGGAACCGGCATGACTGCCACAAATTCCGTCGCAAAGAGGACCTGCAACGTTTCTGCCGGGACCAGCTGCTTTGCCATGGTAGTGCTTGAAAAAGACTTAAAGGCACTTCACAGAGAGATCGATATGGTGACCACGCCCGACGGTCTTCCCGTTGCCATGGTGCACTGCAACAACTGCACTTCCGATCTCAACGCATGGATCAATCTTTTTGAAGAAAATTTAAAACTTTTCGGCGTAAATGTCGAAAAGGGTGAGATATACGAAAAGCTCTACAGACTTGCGCTCAAAGGTGACAAGGACTGCGGCGGGCTTATGACTTATCCTTATTTTTCCGGTGAGCATGTGACTCATATGAATGAGGGACGTCCGCTGTTTGTCCGCATGCCCGACGCAAAGTTCGATCTTGCCAATTTCATGCGCGCGCATCTTATCTCATCACTTGGAGTGCTTAAGCTCGGAATGGACATCCTGAGCAAAGAGGAAGGCGTTACCGTTGACCGCGTTATGGGACATGGCGGCCTCTTCAAGACCAAAGGTGTGGGACAGAGCCTGCTCGCGGCGATCATGGATTCTCCCGTGACCTGCATGGAGACCGCCGGTGAAGGCGGAGCATGGGGCGCAGCTCTTCTTGCGGCATTTGCTGCAGAAGGAAACGGAAAAACGCTTCCTGAGTTCCTTGAAACAAAAGTATTTGCCGATTCCAAGGGCTCGACTCTTGAGCCCGATCCCGAGGATATCAAGGGCATCGATGCATTCATGGAGACATACAGAAAAGGTCTTGTGGCTGAAAAGGCTGCAGTGGAGGGTCTGAAGTGTTAGAGGAATTAAAACAGAAAGTATATGAGCAAAATATGGAGCTCCCCAAAAGAGGGCTCGTAACATACACTTGGGGCAATGTTTCGGGGATCGACAGGGAAAAGGGGCTTGTAGTCATAAAGCCCAGCGGAGTCGATTATGAAACGATGAAACCAGAGGACATGGTGGTCGTCGATCTTGACGGAAATGTGGTGGAAGGCCACTACAGACCATCTTCCGATACTCCCACGCATGTTGAGCTGTACAAGGCTTTTCCTGAGATAGGCGGCGTTGTGCATACTCATTCACCCTGGGCAACAAGCTGGGCGCAGGCGGCTCGTTCCATTCCCTGCTACGGCACCACACATGCCGACTATTTCTACGGTCCCATCCCTTGCGTGAGAAATCTCACAAAGGAAGAGATCGACGAAGCATACGAAAAGAACACCGGCGTATCGATAATCGAAGCGTTCAGGGATAACAATCCGGTCTATTGTCCGGGATGCATATGCGCAAATCACGGACCTTTTACCTGGGGAAAAAGCCCCGCGGAAGCGGTCCACAATGCTGTTGTTCTCGAAGAAGTGGCAAAGATGGCCGCAAGGGCCGAGGCGCTCAATCCCGACATAAAGGAAACGCCTCAGGCCATGCAGGACAAGCATTTCTATCGCAAGCACGGCGCAAATGCGTATTACGGACAGAAATAGGAGATGTCATAAGCGGTAATGGATGGTTCGAAGGATAAACAAATAAAGATTTATCCTGTATTTATCTTGGGATTGGTCATTCTGGGACTGATCTGGCTTCTCGAGGTTGCTGTGAGAAGCCGCAGTTCGCATGTGGAAGAAACCTACAGAATGATGAACAACAGCTGGAACGTTGCGGTGAAAGGCGTGGAATACCACAATATCGACCTTCGCGTTTTCAGTGTGGACGGTCTCAGGAAAAATGACTCGGTACGGCTTTCACGCACGCTCACTGACGATCTTGACGGCGGTATGACCATCAGGATCCTTACTCAGTGCTGCAGTCTGGAAGTATATGTCGGGGACGATCTTCTGTATTCCTACGGGACCGAAGAAGTAAGACGTGGGACCATTGTCGGGAGCGGATATCATTTTATCGATCTTCCTGACGAATGCGACGGAAAACTCCTTGATATATACATAAGACTTGGAGAGGACAATGTATTTAAGTTTATCCCGTCCATTGCTTATGCCAAGGGTACTGAGACTTATCTCAGATTTGCGGACGACAGCGCGATAAATCTTGTCATAGGCGGATTCCTGATAGTTGTGGGAATTGTCCTTGTCCTTGTGGGTTTTGCGATGATCTTTTTCAAGAGGGAGATGATCCGCATCATCGCCACGGGCGCGTTCTCAGTATCGATGGGTGTCTGGTGCCTCTGCTATTACTACATTCCTTCGCTGTTTACGATCAACAAGGTGCTCACGACCAATGCTCAGTATCTCAGTATTTTTGTGGCTCCCATCTTTATCGGCCTGATATTCTGGGATATGAGACGAAAGGATGAAGACTGGAGAAGTGTCGTTATCCTCATAGTGACCACGGTATTCATAGATTTTGCGGTGGTTGCGAGTGTCCTTCATTTCACGGATACGGTGCATTTCTTTGTCACCGCGCCGGTTTTCAGGCTTCTCGGCTCCATACTCACCACCATCGTAGTGCTTTCGGGACTCCTCGGAGTTAAATATGAAAACCACAGCGATGCGATCGTAAGCGCCGATGTGTTGCTTTTTGCAGTCATCGTTGCCGCGGAGCTTCTGAGATATTCCATCGCTCAGGAACTGTTCGTGGATTCTGTGTATATGCAGACGAGCTTCCTTACATCCGGCGCCTTTGTGATAACTGTACTGTTTGTGGCGGGAGACATGGCGCATCTGTATGAACTCATACTCTCAAAAGCCAGGAGCGAGTGGGTTCAGGGCATTGCGGATCACGACAGCCTTACCGGACTTCTTAACCGTGTAATGAGCTATGAAGCGTTCGGTGAGATAGAAAAGAACAACGAAGAAGTGGCCATTATCAGCATTGATATCGACGGCTTCAGAGAAGTAAATGAAATATTCGGTCATGATGAGGGCGACAGAGTGCTTTGCCGTGTTGCCGGCATGATCGAAAGGTGCTTTGACGGACTCGGAAGCTTTTACAGGACAGGCGGTGACGAGTTTATGGTCATCGTCCGTCAGAGCAAGACATTTGATATAAACAGCGCGCTTGAGCGCTTTGAAGACAAGCTCAGGATAGCGTCGGAAACCTCGGAGTATTCGATCTCGGCATCCTATGGCGTGGCTTACAGCAACGAAGTGGAAAACAACGCAGTCGTCGAAGTGAGCAGACTTGCGGATACGAGGATGCGTGAGGCGAAGCATAAAAAAGCCGAAGGCTGATCAGATGAAAAAACACAGGATCATCCTTGCATTTCTGGCGATGCTTTTACTCATTGCCGGAGGATGTCAAAAAGAACATGAGAACGGTGAGAGGCCTGACGTAACCGGCTCCGGCATTGAGCCAATGGCCACACCGACACCCACGCCCACTGCGACGGCCACTCCGTCCCCTGAGCCAGGAGTTCCTGTGCCCGAAGCGTATGCAGGTTTCCGGATCACTTTTCTCTCGACGGGAAAATCCGACTGTATCATCATTGAGGACAACGGGACAGTGATCATGAATGACACTGCTGATGCGGATGACTATTCCCTGATAGAGGATTATCTTGCGGAGCATGCGATCGATGCGATAGACTGCCTCATCATCAGCCATTTTGACAAGGATCATATCGGTTCCGCTTCCGCGCTCATCAACAATGGGTATGTGCGAAGCGTCATGATACCGCACTACAGTGACAATTCCAATGCCTGGAAGGGCCTCATGGTGTCTTTGGAATCAAGCGGGATTCCTTGCACGGATGTGCAGGATACTTTGACCATCGACATTCCTGACGGGAAGATAATGGTAAATCCCACCGAGACGGCTTATTTTGAGGATGTTAACAATTATTCGCTGATCACCACGGTATTTATCGGAGACAAAAGGATACTGCTTCCCGGCGATGCCATGAAAAAGCGGATCCAGGAATTTACCGGGTCGGAAGATTATCTTACGGAATATGATATAATAAAAAGTCCCCATCACGGAGACTACAACAAAAAGCTTGGAGATCTGATAAAACGGTCCTCTGCGAGATATCTTGTGATAACGAACGATCCCAAGGACGACCGGGCGGAAGCGGATCTTGTACGTACCGCGCAGCGCTGTGGCGCTGAGTTACTTTATACGAGAGAGGGAAATATAGTATTCGAATTTGAAAACGGTGATCTGGTGCTGAGGTAGGAAATACCCGCGCCTGCACAAATAAAACGTGCTTTTGGAGGCTTTTATGAAGAAGATCGACGAACCTGTAAGGAAAGATACGCTTCATATGTCAAACCGTCAGGCCAATACTGTTATCAGGCAGAACATCGAAGCTGCCATGCTCCTTTTGATGAGAGAAAAGGCTTTTTCCGACATCACGATAACTGAGCTTATAAAACGGGCAGGGGTCTCCAGGGTGTCCTATTACAGGAACTACGATTCAAAGGAATCGGTGCTGGAAAATTATCTGGACAGATTTGTATTCCGTTCTGCGTGCATCCTTGCACAGTTTGACAGCACAAGAGGCATGGAGCAGTGGCTTCTTCTCCTCGAGATGACCAGGTCTTCTGCCGATGAATACAAGCTTTTTATGGATGCGGGCTTTGGCGACACCATCCTTCGCAGGTTCATCGCGGCGCTCGACCGTGACAACACGGAACATGACAAAGAAGTGCATGCCAAAAACTGCTATCTTGCCGGCGCGTTTTTTGCGGTGATCACGCAGTGGGTAAAAGACGGCATGGATACGGAAGCTTCCGTTGTGGCAAAGGTCGCAAACGACCTGATGTTAAAAGGGCTTTCATGACTTAAAAAATAAAGATATCAAATGAAAAATCCCGGGCGACCTGAAATCGTCCGGGATGATTTTTTTTGTTTTTTGTAACGATAATCGCCGCGATCACTTGATGGTGAGTCTCTTTGCGGCTTCGCTGGAAAGGCGGGATCTCACGGTCTCACTGTCCTTGAACGTTACTTGTGCGCACAGTTCGGAACCCTTCATGCGCTCTGAAGCGAACACAAGACCGTTGTTCCTTCTGTCGAGCTTGGGATTGTCGATCTGGTCGGGATCGCCAAGGAGCACGATCTTTGTGCCCTCGCCTGCACGTGTTACGATCTCGAGGATCTGGTTGATCGAGCAGTTCTGGGCTTCGTCGATTATGACAAAGGAATTTACGAGCGAACGTCCGCGCATATAGGCGAGCGAACCGATCTCGATAATGCCTGTTTCCATCATGTCTTCGATCTGCGCTTTTACTTCCTCGGCGTCGTCATGGAGATAACGCTTGTTTTTGTTCTCCGACTCATTCTTGAGTTTCAGGAGGACCTGCAGGTTGTCAAAGAAAGGCGCAACCAGCGGGCTCATCTTTTCTTCAAGGTCTCCCGGAAGGAAACCAAGTTCGGCATCGGAAAGCGTGTTGGAACGCGTGATGATGAGTCTGTCATATGTGTCACCGAAATATCCCTGAAGACCTGCGGCAAGAGAAAGGAATGTCTTTGCGCATCCTGCGGGACCTTTGAGGATGACGAGCGGGATGTCTTCCGGGCTGCTGAGCAGAGCATGCAGAGCAAAGCGCTGTCCGACATTTTTGGGGATACAGTATTCGCATTTGTAGTCATCGTCGTTCAGCTGCACCCATGCGCCGTTTGTAAAACGCTTGAGCGCCGAACCGCCCGAAGGATAGTATGATACGCCGTATTCATTGGGAATACCCGGCACATCGTCCTGTATCTCTTCGTTTCTGCCGGTGTAGATCTCATCTGTATCGATGTGCTCATTGTGATAGGATTGTACTTCAACACCAAGGAATTCGGCGTTTATCATCATCGAGACATCGTTGGTGACCAGGATGACCTGCTCTTTTACTTTTTCCTTGAGTTCAAAAACGGTATTGATGATCCTGTTGTCGGGAGTATCGGGATAACCCGGCATGTGATTCACTTCAGATGCCTGAAAGATCTTGAAAGTACCGCCGTTTTCGAGCTTGATGCCGTCCCTGAACGATCCCTTCATGTGCGAGATCTCACGGATCGCTTCACGGGCCATGAAACCCAGTTCGCCCGTAAAATTCTTTTTCTGATCAAGTTCCTGCAGCGTTACGGAGGTGATGGCAACGATGTTGTCGTCAAAACCGAACAGCGCCCTCGGCTGGTGGAGCAGGATGTTTGTGTCTAACAGGTAGATTTTGATCATAGGCATTTACCCCGTTTCGTAGGATTTGACATGGATTTTGCCATGTCACGTTTTATATTCTATACTTTTATATCGGTTATTTACAGTAGGGCAGCCATTCTTTTTTGAAAATTTAAGAGACGTTTTAGAAAAATTTGGTATAATCACAGGATAAATGCGGATCTGAGAATTACACCCCCTTATTTCTCTGCAAAAACCCTTTATCACATGCTTTAAATATGCTACAATATCGGCAAACAAACACGTTGCCGTGCATTTTTACGCACAGGCGGAAGGAGGGGTTATGGGAACGATCCTTACAATAGTCCTTGTGGCCATAGTGGCGGTTCTGGTTATTCTGTGGCTTGCTTTTAAGTTTACCGGAACGATCGTAAAAGCCGTTTTCTGGCTTGGGATAAAGCTCCCGGTCGGTATCGTGATGGCCGTGACGGGACTTGTCATGATGTGTACGATCATATTGTTCCCGCTCGGAGCGGCGCTTTTAAAAGGTGCGGGGAAGCTGATCTTTTAGTTTTCCGTGAGCACCCTTTGAACGGCGGTAATCCGACGGTGACATTCCTACAAGCTTTCTGAACACGCGATTGAACTGCGAAAAGCTTGTAAATCCGCATTGCATCGAAATGTCAGTGATGGGCGTGGAGGTGTTGAGCAGCATCGTCTGCACATTCCTGATACGCGTCATATGGATGTAATCGGTAAGCGTAAAACCTGTTATGTCTTTGAATTTGTGCGACAGGTAGTAATTGCTTATAAAAAACTGCGAAGATATCGAATCGAGGGAGAGGTTTTCCCCGTAATGGGCATGGATGTAGCTCGTTATGGAATAGACCTTTCCCTCTATGTCGTTGTCGGGCAGCGCGTTTGCATAGATGTTGTCATATCTGTGCTTGTAAAGAAGAGAAAGGAATTCCAGAAAGTTCAGATGGATCTGCAGACTGCTGATATCGTCGGGGTTTTTGCCCAGCATGTATATCTCGTTCAGCGGCCTGTAGATCTCTTTGTTTATCTCAGGTGTGAAGCGGAAGATGGGTGCGTTCCCGTTGAAGATGCCGAACACCTTTTTTAGTTCGGGCATCGTCTGCATGGTCTTTAGCGGGATATTGAAGCGGATGATGAGACGGCGGCAGGGGTCTCCTTCCGGATAATAGGTGCGGTGAAGGACGTTAGGGCGGATGCCGACTATGTCGAAGCACTCGATGTCGTAACGCTGCCCTTCGAGAAGGTGCACGGCTTTTGGCGAGAGCAGGATGCAAAATTCATAAAACTGGTGAAAGTGCTGGAACTCCATGTTTATCGCGTAAGAGCGGACATCATAATCAAAGGCGTAAAAGAACGCGTCGCCTTCTTTGTTTATCGAGATGGGGTACTTGTCTTCATACAGGGCCAGGTTTTTGATCAGCATTTTGTTTTCCTCCGCGTATGTATGTTATTGTAACATAATACGCACAAAAATCAATATATGAACAAGATGTTAAATATTGCATCTGATGATATTGAGATTGTAAAAAGAGGGGTAAAAATATACAATCCGGGTGCGTTTTTGCTCCTGAAATTGTCAAAAACCCACAATTTATCACGTTTGTGACGGGCGGCTTGAGGGAAGGCTAAAGCAAAATATGCAATATACACAACTGCAAAAAGACAATTCATACATAGCATCTTTTGTTTCCGGATGGTATTATGGGCTCATCCTAATAAAGCACCTCAAAAGGAGGAGGAAAAATAATGAGAAACATCATCAAGAGGTTACTTGTTGTTGTGATGTCGGCAGCTATGCTGACCGGAATGCTCGCAGGATGCGGAGAAAAGAAACAGAACGATCCCGCGACCACCGGCGCCGCAGAGTCTACAAAGGCCGCAGCTACTCAAGCCGCAGAGCCCACAAAGGCTTCGGAGCCTGCAAGTGAACCCACAGCCACACCTACACCCACACCCGTTCCTGTTGACACTATCACATTCTCTCAGGCACCTTCGATCAAGAGCACCGAGGCGGTTGAAAAGAGGATTCCTGTCGCAGACGACGTATTCGTTGAGCAGGTTGACGCTGCAGGCGCTCCGCTCGCTATAGGCGTTTACGGTGGACAGATCAATCTTCTCGGAAGCAGCTCGGGCTGGAACACATCCCGTGCGATCACAGAGAGCATCATCCACTACAATACAGACGGCTCTTATTATCCCAACGTTATCAAGGCTTTTTCGCACAGCGATGACTACAAGGTATGGACATTCAAGCTTCGTCAGGGCATGAGATGGTCCGACGGTGAGCCTTTCACAGCTGATGATATCGTTTTCTGGTATGAAGCATGCCACAAGACAAACTTCGATACAAAGGCAAGCTGGACAGCACTTAAGGATGACAACGATGCATTCGCAGTGCTTACCAAGGTTAATGACTACGAAGTAACATGGACCTTCGGAACACCCAAGTATCCCGCCGATTTCATCGAGAACGGTGACTTCAAGTGGTGCTGGGCTCCCAAGCATTACCTTCAGGACATGATCCCCAATTCCTTCTGGGCAGATTCAGCTCTTACCGATGAGCAGGCACTTGCAAATGCGCTTGCAAAGGGCCTTGAGTTCTCTACCGCAAAGGACCTTGGAAAGCAGGTTGCTTATTACTTCTGGAACTGGCCGGGAATCCCGACTCTCAACTCATACGTTCTTTCTACCGCAGACGGTGTGAACAACGTTAAGGGTTCATACTGCGAATACCTCAGAAACGAGTATTTCTGGAAGGTTGACGCAAAGGGACAGCAGCTTCCTTACTGTGACAAGATCACATACACCCTTACCTCCGCAGAGGGACAGGAACTCCTTATGTTCAGATCCGGTGAGCTTGATGTGGTAGGTATCGCAATGGAAGATATCGCTTCCACACTTGCCGATATGAACGGTGCAGCAGAGCTCAGAACCTTCAGCGGTTCCAACTGGGGCTCCGATCAGATCACATTCAACTACACATGCACAGACAAGAACTATGCGGATCTCTTCGCAAAGAAGGAATTCCGTGAGGCTATGTCCATCAGCGTAGACCGCAGCAACGTTTCGCTCCTTCTTTCCGGCGGATTCCTTGATCCCGGTCAGGCAGGCCCTGCGGAAGGTAACTTCGGTTATGACGCAGACTGGCTCAAGAAGTGGACAGAATATGATGTAGCAAAGGCAAAGAAATTGTTCGAGAGCTGCGGACTTGTGATGGGTTCCGACGGCTTTTACGATTTCGCCGACGGCACAGATTTCGTACTTACGATCTACTACTGGACAGGTTCGGGCGCAGATACCTCTTATCCCGTATTCTCACAGTATTGGAACGCAGCAGGCATCAAGACCGTTTCAAAGGAATACTCAGTAGACGCTTTCGATCAGGAGATCGACAACAACACATGGTTTGCATGCCTCAATCCTCACACATCCGTAGGCGGTCTCGGACTTAACGATCGTCCCGCTCCTTTTGTTCCCATCGCACAGGCTGCAGAGTGGTACGGTGACTACGGTACATATTATCAGACAAACGGTGCATCCGGTGTGGCTCCCACAGGCGACATGGCTAAGCTCGTAGAACTCTATGAGCAGTGGAAGGCAGCTCCCGAGACAGCAACCAGAGAAGATATCACACTCAAGATCTATGAGATCCACAAGGAAAACCTTTGGAGCATCGCATATCTTGAGGCAACGGGAAGCTATTCACTTGTCAACTCCAAGCTCAAGAACTATCCCGACAACCTTGTGAGCGCTGACCTTTATCAGTATGCAAATATCGCCCATTATTGGACAATGTACAAAGAGCAGTAAGTTTTAACTTTACGGGAGGCGGTACATAAACTCCGCCTCCCGGTTTTTGGAAGGGAATCTTTATGAAGGATAAACTGAAGGATTTCTTTAAAAAGGACCTTGTGCAGTACATCTTAAAAAGAGTGCTGATGTTCATACCTACGCTTTTCCTTATCTCGGTGCTGGTATTCATCGTTATCCAGCTTCCCCCCGGAGATTATGTTTCCGCGCACATTGCGGCGCTTCAGTCCGAGGGTGAATATGTAGATGCCGACTATGCGGCGGATCTGAGAGCCGAATACGGACTCGATCAGCCTGTTGTCGTGCAGTATCTGAAATGGGTGAAGGACATCATCTGGACACCCACCGATTCGGCTTTTTACAGACTGAACCATTCTCATCACAACTGGAAGTATTCATTCTATTACGGCAAGAACGTATGGTCCGTTATCCATGACAGGCTGGGGCTTACCATTGCCGTCACATCCGTCATCATGATCTTCCAGTATGCGGTATCGATCCCTATCGCGATATACTCGGCAACCCACCAGTATTCGGTGTTTGATTACATCTTTTCCGTCATAGGCTTTTTGGGGACTGCGATACCAAACTTCATTCTGGCAATCGTACTTATGTATTTATCGTATAAATGGACCGGAAACGCCAATGTGGGACTGTTCTCCCAAGATATTCTGGCAAACGGCATAAACTGGGGCAACTTTGGTGATTTCATGAAACGAATGATCATCCCCATCGTTGTCATCGGTACCAGCGGCACCTGCGGCATCATCCGTTCCGTGCGCGCACAGATGCTTGACGAACTCGGTCAGCAGTATACACTGACCGCAAGAGCAAAGGGCGTAAAGGAAAGCAAGATCGTCATGAAATACTGCTTCAGAGCAGCGATCAACCCTACGGTATCCGGTCTCGGCGGCATCCTTTCAAGCCTTTTCTCCGGCTCCACCGTTACGGCCATGGTCCTCAACATGCAGATCCAGGGACCTCAGCTTTACAACGCGCTTTCTTCACAGGACATGTATCTTGCGGGCGCGATCGTAATGGTACAGGCTGTGCTCGTAGTCATCGGCATCCTGCTCGCTGACATCATTCTCGCGTTCATCGATCCCAGGATCCGTTACTCAGGAGGAACAAGATAATGAGCAAACGCAAAAAAACTCAGGAAGATTACTATCTTGCCTCCCAGTGGACGCTGATGGCAAGAAAGCTGAAAAAGCACAAGCTTGCAAAGGTATCCATGATAGTGCTCGCGATCCTGTACTTTGGAGCACTGTTCGCGGATTTCATCGCTCCCTACAACATCAACAGTGAGTTTCCCGCAGCCTACAAGGACACGCATCCCACAAAGATCCATATGTATCATGACGGAGAAAAAGTGGGCCCGTTCGTTTACGGAGTTGAGTGGGTAGTGGACAAGAAGACCTTCACAAGGTCTATAGTCGAGGATACGAGCGAATATTTCCCCGTGGGCTTTTTTGTAAAAGGTGACGATTATAAGCTTTTTGGACTTATTCCCTGCAATATCCATCTGTTTGGGACAAAGACCGGCTCAAACGGGTCACCCGCAAGCAGCGCCAGGATATACATCTTCGGCGGCGACCAGTACGGAGTGGACCTGTTCTCCCGTGTAATGAAGGGCTCTCAGGTCTCGCTCACCATCCCGTTTGCATCCGCCATCATCAGCTTTTTCCTCGGGGTCACCATAGGTTCGATCTCCGGATATTTCGGCGGCGCGATCGATATCGTGATCCAGCGTATCATAGAGGTTATCGGCGCTGTGCCGCAGATCCCTCTCTGGATGGCGCTCTCCGCGGCCATTCCGCTCGGGATCTCAACAATAAAGATGTATTTCTATATGACCATCATACTGTCCTTCATAAACTGGACGGGAATGGCACGTATCGTGCGAGGCAAGTTCCTGTCGCTTAAAAATGAGGACTATGTAATGGCCGCAAGGCTCTCAGGTGTGAGCACGTGGAAGATAATCTGGAAGCATCTGGTTCCCGGCTTTATGAGCTATCTCATTGTTTCAATGACGCTCGGCATCCCGGGTTCCATAGTCGGCGAGACTTCCATGTCCTACCTGGGACTTGGCATCAAGAGTCCTGCGACAAGCTGGGGCGTGCTCCTGCACGATGCCAGCAATGTTACCGATATTGCTACAAACCCGCATAAACTCATTCCCATCATCTTTGTAACGATCACCGTTCTTGCCTTCAACTTCCTCGGCGACGGTCTTCGTGATGCGGCAGATCCGTATAAATAGGCTTTGGGAGGAACAGAAAATGGATAAAGATACGATTCTTAAGGTCAGTGACCTCCATGTTGACATCAAGATGCTGGAGGGAAAACTGACTCCCGTAAGAGGCGTGAATTTTGAGATAAAGCGCGGTGAGACGCTCGGTCTTGTGGGAGAGAGCGGATGCGGAAAGTCGCTCACCTGCAAGGCAATCCTCTCCATCAACGACAAAAAATGCCGGTCCACAGGTTCCATCATCTTCAACAATGAGGATGAAGGCGAGATCGATCTTTTGAAGCTCGATCCCAAGGGCGAAAAGATCAGAGACATCAGAGGAAAACATATCTCGATGATCTTCCAGGAGCCCATGGTGGCCTTTTCTCCCATGTATACCATCGGAAATCAGATAAACGAATGCACCAGACTCCATATCACCAAGGACAGGAAAAAATCCAAGGAAATATCGATGGAGATGATGCGAAAAGTCGGCATTGCAAACGTGGAAAAGCGCTACAATCAGTATCCGCACGAGTTTTCCGGAGGAATGCTCCAGCGTGCGCTGATAGCGATGGCTCTTGTGTGCAATCCGTCGCTCCTCATCGCCGATGAGCCGACCACGGCGCTCGACGTTACCATTCAGGCTCAGATCCTTGAGCTCATGAAAGAACTGCAAAAGACCTACAACATGGCGATACTTTTCATAACGCACGATCTTGGCGTCGTTGCGAAGATGTGCGACAGAGTCGCCGTAATGTATCTCGGAAAGATAGTGGAATCGGGCACGGCGGAGGAGATCTACGCAAATCCGCAGCATCCCTACACCAGAGGTCTTATGGGCTCTGTCCACAAGATCGGCGGAAAAAAGACCGAGAGACTGTTCTCCATTGACGGAACGGTGCCTCTTGCTATGAACCTGCCCAAGCGCTGCGGCTTTTATGACAGATGCGACGTAAGGATAGAAGGGCTCTGCAACAATGCGGATCCCGAGCTTGTGACCACCGACGGCCAGCATCAGATCGCCTGCTTCGCATGCAAAAACGAAGCATGCCAGAAGATGCGCAAAGAAGCCGAAAAACGCATAGTGCTTGAAAAGACTGCCGGAAAGGAGGCATGACCGCATGAAGAAAGACACCATCATGGAGGTCGAACATCTCCATAAACGCTTTACATCCAAGGGTGTAACGGTAAAAGCGGTCACGGACGTTTCCTTTGACGTAAAGGAAGGCGAGACCATAGGTATCGTCGGAGAGAGCGGATGTGGAAAGACGACTCTCGGACGCTGTATAGTCCGCGCTTACCAGGCTTCGGAAGGAAAAGTCATGTACCGCACCGCGGCAGGCGAGGAAGTCGATTTCCTGACAGTCGACAAAAAGAAGATGAAGGAGATCAGGAAAGAGATACAGATGATCTTCCAGGATCCTTATTCTTCACTTGATCCCAGAATGACCGTTCTTGATATCATTAAGGAGCCTCTCAAGGCAAACTTTCCCGATATGCCAAAGTCCGAGATGGACGACAGGGCAAAGGCGATGGCCGAAAAGGTGGGACTCAACCCCGCTTATCTCATGCGTTACCCGCATGCATTTTCGGGCGGCCAGCGCCAGCGTATAGGTATTGCAAGGGCGCTCATCATTGAGCCCCGTATCATCGTATGCGATGAGGCCGTATCGGCGCTCGACGTTTCCATTCAGGCACAGGTCATCAACCTTCTTGAGGATCTTCAAAAAGAACTTGGCCTCACATATTTGTTTATAAGCCACGATCTTTCAGTGGTAGAGCATATTTCCGACAGAGTCGGCGTGATGTATCTCGGACAGATGGTAGAATTTGCGGACACAGAGGCCCTTTTCAGCCATCCTATGCATCCCTATACGGAAGCGCTGCTTTCCGGCGTTCCCGTAGCGGATCCCACAGTGCACATCGAACGGATCCCTCTTAAAGGCGAGATACCGAACCCTGCGAATCCGCCCAGTGGATGCTATTTCCACGAGAGATGCAGCTATTGTACTGAAAAGTGTGTTCACGAAGCACCTGAGTTAAAGAGCATGCCCGACGGCAGGCTCTGCGCGTGCCACAGAGCCGAAGAACTGAAGCTTCGCGGCTTCACCTATTCCGAGGAATGATCAGGTCAGAGAGGAACTTTAATGAACAAAGAACTCATTATTTTTACGGACAGCGGAGATACGATCGTTGACGAAGCCACTCAAGCTTTTGACAAGAGGGGCATTGTTACCGATGCCGGATTTATCCCCGGTGCTGAGAAGGTGCTGAGAGACCTTCATAATGAGGGGTATACGATAGGTCTTGTAGCTGACGGTGAGTGGGAATCCTTTCAGAATGTCTACAAGAACCATGAGCTTTCCGACTGCTTTGACGCGTGGATAGTGTCCGAAGTGGTCGGAAAACAAAAGCCTGAGCGGATAATGTTTGACACCGCTTTTGAAAAACTGGGACTTACCGAAGAGGACAAGCCCCGCATAGTGATGATCGGAAACAATCTGAAAAAAGACATCGCAGGCGCAAACAGGCTTGGGATAACGTCGATCTGGCTCGACTGGTCGCCGAGATATTTTCATGAATTTGAAGAAGACGACTGGAAGCCCGACTACACGGTACATACGCCGGAGGAGCTCTATGCGCTTCTGACAGAGCTTGATCACAGACTTGTGGCGGAAAAAACAAAAAAACTGCTTTCCGACGTTTCTTTAAAAGAGAATGTGGACCGGAAACTTCAAAAGGTGATAGATGCATT
>JAEEGF010601790.1_pt1 | contig 32607 bp, 27 predicted proteins | sample 9134171 | NCBI WGS metagenome assembly JAEEGF01 (sample SAMN16246542, study PRJNA631951) | gut metagenome | biome: gut microbiome; feature: rumen; material: AP-attached | host: Bos | place: Iran: Karaj | collected 2018-10 | reverse complement strand
CTGCGTAGATGCCACTTCGGCGCCCTTCCCCTCGTCTTTCGCCTCGGTGTCGGACATTCGCCGAATGTCCGCATATTCATGCAAACATGATACGCGGTCACTCGGCTCATTATCTACGCAAAAGAAAATCCCCTGATCATACAATCAGGGGATAAGAAGTTAAATCTTACTTTGCATAGTCAGTAACTCTTGACTCACGTATAAGGCTAACCTTGATCTGTCCAGGATATTCAAGTTCATCTTCAATCTTCTTAGAAATATCTCTGGCAAGGAGTACCATATCCGCATCACTGACCTGCTCAGGAACCACAATAACTCGGATCTCTCGTCCTGCCTGAATAGCAAAAGTTTTATCTACGCCCTTAAACTCATTAGCGATATTCTCTAACTTTGTAAGTCTCGTAGTATAAGTCTCTAACGTCTCTCTTCTAGCACCAGGCCTTGCAGCTGAAATAGTATCAGCAGCCTGTACTATACAAGCAATTAAACTCTCTGCCTCACTGTCACCATGGTGTGATGCTACCGAATTGATAACAACAGCTGACTCTTTGTATTTTCTACAAATATCAACACCGATAGAAACATGTGAACCTTCCATCTCATGATCAACTGATTTACCGATATCATGAAGAAGACCAGCACGCTTAGCAAGCTTGATATCTTCACCGATCTCACCGGCAATAAGTCCGCAGAGCTGAGAAACCTCAACCGAATGTTTAAGAGCATTCTGACCATAACTGGTCCTGAATTTCATACGTCCAAGAAGCTTGATGATTTCCGGATGTAATCCATGTACACCACATTCAAGAGCAGCAGATTCACCTTCCTCGCGGATCATGACTTCTACTTCCTTCTTAGCCTTCTCGACCATCTCTTCGATTCTTGCAGGATGGATCCTGCCATCAACTATAAGCTTCTCGAGTGCTATTCTAGCAACCTCTCGTCTTATAGGATCAAAGCATGAAAGAATTACTGCCTCAGGTGTATCATCTATGATAAGATCAACACCTGTCATTGTTTCAAGGGTTCTGATATTTCTACCCTCTCTACCGATTATACGTCCTTTCATCTCATCATTCGGAAGCTGTACCAGAGATATTGTAGATTCTGAAACAACATCTGCTGCACACTTCTGAATAGCTGAAACAACATAATCCTTAGCTCTCTTGTCGGCTTCTTCTTTAGCCCTGGACTCCAATTCCTTGATCATGACTGCAGTTTCGTGTTTAACATCGTCTTCAACAGTCTTAAGTAAATATTCCTTTGCCTGTTCAGAGGTAAGTCCGGAGATTCTTTCCAGTTCCTGTAATCTCTTTGATGAAAGTTCGTCAATCTCTGCTTTCTTCTTAACAATCTCTGCTTCTCTTGCAGAAAGTGAAGCTTCCTTCTTCTCAAGGGCATCACTCTTCTTGTCAAGATTCTCCTCACGTGACAGAACTCTCTTCTCCATACGCTGAATTTCGTTACGACGATCCTTGACTTCCTTGTCAATCTCATTCTTAGTCTTAAGAGCTTCCTCTTTAGCTCCAAGAACGATCTCGCGTTTCTTATCTTCAGCAGTCTTCAGTGCATCATCTATAATCTCTTTAGCCTTGTCCTCTGCCTTACCGATCTTTGCTTCGGCAATGTTCTTTCTATATGCCGTTGCTGCGAACCAGGTAACGACTATAGCTACGACAAGGATGATCACACCAATCACTATGTAGATAGGATCCACAGGAGCACCTCCTTATTTAATTTTCATTGCACAAAGGTACAACACATAAATATTAATCGTTTTTTCATATTATGTCAAGTGATTATTGACTTTATCCAAATTGAAACCCTTGCGCGAAAAATACGAAATAATTCTGCTTCTGACCTTAATATCGGACATATCAAGAGAACCGTATTTCTTTCTGATTATGTCGTCTATAATCTTATCTTCATCATACTCGGCAGTCTCAAGGTATTCATCAAAAGCCTCCCTTATGATCTCACGGTCTATCTTTTTAAAGAGCAGCTCGGACTCAATAAGCTTCCTGCCCTTGGTGGGTGTATATGACCTGATATAAACCTCCGCATATCTCCTGTCATCCAGATACTTCATTTCATAAAGTTCCTCAATGACTCTCTCGATCATATCATCTGCAAAATCACTGTGCTTCAGCTTGAATCTGATCTCTGCGCCGCAGTATTCAGCAGTTTCAAGATACGAACACGCTTTATTGAAGGTTCTTCTGTAAAGCATCTCTCTCAGTTCATCCACAGCCCCATCATCAAGAACCCGGCCATCTTCAAGATTCATCCGTCTCAGATCACTATCATAAAGAAAGCCGGCCTTCTCACCATCGATCAGGATAAAATCCTTCGAGCCCCTCTTAATGATATTTATCTCTGCCATTATTCCTCATCAGCTTCCTTCGGCTCTACAAGGCCTTCAGCAACAAGCCTCTGGTACTCCTCCTCGGAAACCCCGCCTACTCCGGCTTCTATTCTTACTCTGTTCTCTATCTCCTTATAAACATCAGCATGTTCCTGAAGATAAATCTTCGCATTCTCACGTCCCTGTCCGATCTTCTCGCCCTTATAAGCATACCATGCACCGGACTTTACAACGATACCTCTGTCAGCCGCAAGATCAAGAACATCGCCTTCCTTGGAAATACCCTTGCCGAACATGATATCAAATTCAGCCTCTCTGAACGGAGGTGCGATCTTATTCTTAACAACCTTAACTCTTGTATGGTTACCGATAACCTCGCCACCCTGCTTAATGGTCTCAACTCTTCTGACATCAAGTCTTACAGAAGCGTAGAACTTAAGCGCACGTCCACCTGTTGTTGTCTCAGGATTACCAAACATAACACCAACCTTCTCACGAAGCTGATTGATAAAGATTACAACACAGTTTGTCTTGCTGATAACTGCTGTAAGCTTTCTGAGAGCCTGTGACATAAGTCTTGCATGAAGACCTACGTGGCTGTCACCCATATCTCCTTCGATCTCAGCCTTAGGAACAAGCGCTGCAACAGAGTCAACGATGATAACATCAATAGCTCCGGATCTAACCATAGTCTCTGTGATCTCCAGAGCCTGCTCACCGTTGTCCGGCTGTGAGATGTAAAGATTATCGATGTCTACACCGATATTTCTTGCATATACAGGGTCAAGAGCATGCTCTGCATCGATAAAGCCTGCGATACCGCCTCTCTTCTGAACCTCTGAAACAACATGAAGCGCAACCGTTGTCTTACCACTTGACTCAGGTCCGTATATCTCAATGATCCTTCCTCTTGGCATACCGCCTGCTCCGAGCGCAATATCCAGACTGAGGGATCCTGTAGGAACTACATCTATATTCATGTCATCAAAACCGTCTCCCAGCTTCATGACAGAACCCTTACCAAACTGCTTTTCAATCTGTGCGAGTGCGGCATCAAGTGCCCTTATCTTATCTTCGTTTGCCATAACATCCTCCTTAGTAAACAAAACATATGTTCGCTTTTTCTAAATAATAATATAATAATGCCGAAATGTCAATAAATATCTATGGTCTGTTTGGTCTGCATGAAGAATATACCACAAGCCACCTCTTGTTCCAAGCAAAAAAATGCTACAAAATGTAGCACCTCCTTTATTTCCGCGGTTTTTTCGCTTTAAATATTTTTCAAGCACTCTTTAATAAATAAAAAGGCAGTTACGCATCCAAGACACATAACTGCCGTATTTTACATATGTTCTATTATTGTTCAAACAGCGATTACTCAGCCAGAAGCTTCTCAAGGCTGACGATCTTTACACAGAGAGTAAAGAGCTCTGCTGCCGTCTTAAGATCCTCAAGTGTAGGATAGGTTGGAGCGATTCTGATATTTCTGTCCTCAGGATCCTTGCCGTATGGCCAGGTTGCTCCGGCACCGGTCATTGTTACGCCTGCCTTCTTTGCAAGCTTAACGATATCCTTAGCACAGCCGTTCAGAGAATCAAAGCTGATGAAATATCCTCCCTTTGGCTTTGTCCACTCGCCAACTCCGAGCCCGCCGAGATTATTCTCAAGTGCCTCAAGAACAGCCTCAAACTTAGGACGGATGATGTCAGCATGCTTCTTCATATGCTCTGTCATACCGTGAATATCCTTGAAGAATCTTACATGTCTAAGCTGATTTACCTTATCATGTCCGATTGTCTGATTCTTCATCTGCTTCATGATGTCCTCAAGATTGTTTGGAGAGGTTGCAAGTGCTGCGATACCGCTTCCAGGGAAGGTGATCTTAGAGGTTGATGCAAACTTATATACAAGATCCGGATTGCCTGCTCTCTTACATTCAGCAAGGATCTCAATAAGATAATCCTGATCATCATCGTAGAGGTGATGGATGCCGTATGCATTGTCCCAGAAGATTCTGAAATCCTTTGCAGCCGGCTTAAGTCTTGCAAATCTTCTTACTGTCTCGTCAGAATATGAATAACCCTGTGGGTTAGAATACTTTGGAATACACCAGATACCCTTTACAGACTCATCCTCAGAAATAAGCTTCTCAACCATATCCATATCAGGACCGTCAGTATGCATAGGAACAGGGATCATTTCGATGCCGAAATACTCTGTAATAGCAAAATGTCTGTCGTAACCAGGTACAGGGCAGAGGAATTTAACCTTGTCAAGCTTGCACCATGGTGTATTTCCAAGGATACCGTGTGTCATTGCTCTTGAAACCGTATCATACATTACGTTCAGAGATGAGTTACCGTAAATGATTATATTGTCAGGATTGTTCTCCATCATATCGCCGATAAGAACCTTAGCTTCATGAATACCTGTCAGAACACCGTAGTTTCTGCAGTCTGTTCCATCCTCGCAGGTAAGGTCAGCCTGTGAATTAAGAGCATCCATCATTCCCATGGAAATATCAAGCTGCTCGCGGCATGGCTTACCACGGCTCATATCAAGCTTGAGGTCCATTTCCTGGAACTTGTGGTATTCCTTCTTCAGATTTTCAAGTTCGGCAAGTTTTTCTTCCCTTGTCATTTCGGCGTATGGTTTCATAAGTTTCTCCTTTTCTTCTACGTGTTATCTATAGCTACTTATAAATCAATAATATAGCGCTCTAAATCTGCTTAATTATATCATGTAATTCTAAAAAATAAAGTGTAAAATTTATTTTTCAACCAAAAAACTTATAATTATTAATACACCTCACATCTGACAACGCCTTTCTCGACACATCTCCCGATCGGATCGGGCGCCCCTAGCGGTACTAAGTTCTTACTGCGCTTCGCTTGTAATCACTAAGTACCGAGACCCGATACGGTCTCGAAAGGCAATTGTCAGCCTGTTCGGCTTGTGATAATATCAATATTGTTAGTATATTTTTTTAACAATACTTTTCACTATATTAATCGGAGAATTAAGATGAAAACAGTAGCGATTGTAGCGGAATATAATCCTTTTCATAACGGGCATAAATACCACCTTGAAGAGTCGAAACGTTTGAGCGGGGCGGAGTGTGCAGTGGCTGTGATGAGTGGAAATTTTGTACAGAGGGGTGAACCGGCTGTATTTAATAAGCTTGTGAGAGCTGAGGCTGCTGTAAGAAGCGGGCTTGACCTTGTATTTGAGCTGCCGGTCAGGTTCAGTACCGCAAGTGCACAGGATTTTGCTTATGCTTCTGTTGAGATGATCAATTCTCTCGGCATAGCGGATTATATTTCTTTCGGTGCAGAAACAGAGGATGTCGAAACCCTTAAAAAGATTTCAGGCTGCTTAACAAATGAAACAGCCTCCTTTAAGTCTACCCTGAATGACTATCTTAAGGCCGGCAATTCCTTCCCTAAGGCAAGAAGCCTTGCTCTGGCTCAGGAGCTTGGCGAGGATTATGCGACTATAATGTCCACTCCTAACAACATTCTGGCAATCGAATATCTATCTGCACTCACAAAGCTTGATTCAAGCATAAAACCAATCGCAGTAAAACGTATCGGTGCAGAGCATGATTCTACTGCTACAGATGATAAATACGCATCAGGAAAGCTGATCAGAGATTCACTTAAATCAGGTGACACAAACATCTCTTCTTTTGTAACAGAAACCATTAATGAACGACCAATATTCAGTTCAGATATTCAGTCAATCCTAAACATTGAATTAATGAAGCTTCAGCGGAGTGTTGACGCATCGTCTGAATACAGTAATATCCTTGATATCACACCGGACATACTTAGTAAGCTCAGGAACCTGTCACTTCCGGCTTCCTACGAAGATATAATCAGTTCATTAAAATCAAAGGAACTAACCAGATCACGTATCTGCAGGGTTCTTATTCATATTCTTCTCGGGATAAAGAATATTAAGGACACCAGACTCTGCCCTTATGCCACTCTTCTGGCATTAAAAAAGGACTCCTCACATCTTCTTAGAAGCATCAGCGAGAAGTCCGATATTACAATTATAAATAAGCGTTCCAGCTACAAACCAGACAGCGATTATGCATCCGCCCTATACATATATGACCGCTTAGCCACAGATATTTACAACCTTATATTTTACAGTAAAACAAATATCAACAAACCTAACGAGCTTTCGTCAAATATAGTGATTGTCTGATATTAACTTAACAACCCAAAAACAAACAATGTACTTGCCTTGTATAACGCATGAAAAAAGCAGCCTCCGTAATGGAAAGCTGCTTTTTTTCATGCTTATCTCTAATGACTATTCGTCAAGGAAATCGTCGTCATCATCGTAATCTTCGTCGTCGTAATCCTCATCATAATCATCGTCATCATCTGCATTTGCAAGTGACTGAACGATTGGAGGAGGTGCAACCGGAGGAGTCTGCTGTGCAGGTCTCTGAGGTGCATAGCCGTAATCATCCTGAGTAAACTCAGAGATGTCCTCGTTAGAATACTGCTGACCGCCCATAGACTGTGAAACAGGTGCCTGAATTGGGTTGCCTGTCAGAAGATTTATGCTGGCATCCATATCGTTAACGTTTGAATCAAGTGTATATACTGTATTTTCAAGGCTGTCGATGAGATTATGATAATTCTCTCTGTCGATCTCGAGTGTACGTGCAAAGTAGTTTCTCATTTCAGCAAGCTTTGTCTTGGTATACTCCATAGCTGAGAGTCTCACTTCACTTGCCTCTGCATTTGCATCATCGAGGATCTGCTGAGCATCTCTTCTTGCCTGCTCAAGGATCTCGTTAGCTCTGATATTTGCAAGCTCTGTGATATGATTGGTCTCAACAAGTCTGTTAGCCTCGTTTACAGATTCAGAAATGATAGCGTCTGAACGGGTTCTTGCTGAAGCAAGGATAGCTTCCTTGTTTCTCATGATCTTCTTGCATCTTTCGATCTCGTTAGGAAGCTTAAGCTTAAGCTCACTGAGCATCTTATCTATTTCGTCCTTAGGCACTACGATCTTGTTTGATGAGAGTGGCTGATATTTACAGTTATCTATAAATATGCTAATCTCATTGATCATCTCTTCAACGCCTTTTTTCTCCATTTCGTTTCCCTCCTGGATTTATACTTTCTTATACTTTGCTTCTATCCTATGAAGGATAGTTGCCGGAACAAAATCCTTCACCGAAACCCCGTAGCTGGCATATTCCTTCACTATACTCGAGCTGATTGCCGAATACTGAGTACTTGTTGAAAAGAACAAGGTGTCAATATCAGGTGCAACCGCGCGATTTGTCTGTGCCATCTGGAGTTCAATATTGAAATCCGCCATTGCTCTGAGTCCGCGGATGATTATGTTTGAACCTTTGCTTCTGACAAAGTCTACCAGAAGCCCGTCAAAGCACTCGACCGATACATTCGGCATATCCGATGTAACTTCCTTTAACATAATAACACGTTCTTCTAAAGTAAACAATGGTGATTTTTTCTCTGAATTATTGAGCACGCCTATGACCAGATTGTCAAAACACTCAGCTCCTCTCTTGATGATATCAAGGTGTCCGAGTGTGACAGGATCAAAGCTGCCCGGGTATACTGCTGTTATCATTATGCTGTCCTTTATGCCGGTCAAAGCTCACCGGCCATGCATCCTACAGACTCTTCTGCATAAATACATGTTTATTTGATTTATATTCTTTTATTTTATAAATTGTAAAGCCAAGCTCCTCTGCGTACGAAAAGTCAGTATCAAGAGCCGCTTCAACTATTATCAGCGCGTCATTATTCTTAAAGTCCTTCGTAGAGAGCACGCTGAGTATGTCCCTCTCTGCTCCCGCTGCATAAGGCGGATCCAGAAAGATGATGTCGAAATCAACCTTCCTTAAAGCCCTGACATACGACAGTGCATCAAGTCTTACCACCTCAGCCTCATCCGTGAACTTAGTAAACTTCACATTGTCATTTATGCACCTTATTGCATCCCTGCTATTGTCAACAAATACAGCAGACGCAGCTCCTCTTGAAAGAGCCTCTATGCCTATGCCGCCGCTTCCCGCAAAAAGATCGAGAAACCTTGCACCGCTGATATCAGGCATAAGTATATTAAATAATGTTTCCTTAATACGGTCTGTAGTCGGCCTTGTTTCAAGTCCCTCAACCGTCTTAAGAGGAAGACTTCTTCTTGAACCTGCAATTACGCGCATAAACTAACCTCTGTTCCTGTAATAAAACGCCACTTCTATTTGTAATACTTTTTTAACAAAATGTCAACCTTTGCACAATTACTTAAGTATTTTTTAATAGCTTATGTTTTCCCACTTTATCAGTCCTTAAGCTGCTCAAGGAGCCACTTTCCGGTCTCAGACATATCATCAGCCGACCATCCAGAAGTCTTGTTGCAGCCGGAGCTTATCAGTGATGAAGCCTCGTTCTTGTTGCTGAGATTCCACATAGCATAGGAAATATCATTATCATCAAGATAATCCATCCAGTCCTTTGCCGAAGCATAATCAATCGCGCCGTCGCCTGATGCATCACAGATACTGAACTCACTTATAAATACAGCCGCTCCGTTTGCTCTTGCAGTCTTAACCTTATCTCTGATACCTTCCTTATGTGTTGCTGCATAAAAATGAACCGCATACATTACATTATCATAGCCCTCAATCTTATCGTTTGAAGCTGCATCTGCGTCCTGTGACCAGGTAGGTGTACCGACGATGATCAGTGCATCCGGGCAGTTCTTCCTTATTACAGGAATAACCTCCTCTGCGTATTCCTTAACCTCTGACCAGCTTGTTCCGCCGTTTGGCTCGTTACAGATCTCATAGATGATATTATCATGATCCTTGTAAAGCTCAGTCATCTCCTCGAAGAAAGCAATAGCCTCATCCTTATATTTCATAGGTGTAAGGTCATGAAGAATGTGCCAGTCAACGATAACGTACATACCAAGCTCTGTTGCCGCATCAACGCCCTTCTTCACAAGATTCTTCAGATTTTCCTGATTTCCGCCTACACAGTATCCGCCGTTTTCATCAGTATACATAGCTATTCTGATAAGATTTGCGCCCCAGTCATCTCTGATAGTCTGGAATGCATCCTTATTTACATAGTCAGGAAACCATGCGATACCATGCGTGCTGACACCCTTAAGCTGGAACTTCTCGCCATTCTTATCTACTATATCCACGCCGTTAAGCTTAAGCTTTCCATGAGCATCAAAAGGAGTCTTGCCATCTGTCTTATCGTCTTTACCGGATTCTGTCTTATCCTCCTTTGTGGCTTCAGTCTTATCTTCCTTAGTGCTCTCAGTTTTCTCGTCCTTAGTACTTTCTGTCTTATCTTCCTTGGTATCTGCCTCTGTCTTATCCTCGCCGCCAACTGCAGCCGCTGCATCATATTCCTTGCCGTCGATGTAAAGCTTGACAGCTCTTGTAGCATTCTTAGCCTCAGCCTCTGAGGTGAGGATTACCTGGAAACCACAATTAATCTCATTCTTGTCTTCTATCTTATTATTATAATCAACCGGCTTGATACTAAGAGTGCCATCCTCAAGCTTGTAATTACCGCTCCAGTTGTCTCCAAGCTTACTGTCCTTACCAAAGCCCGTAAATACAACCTCCCAGTTATCAACCGCCTTACCGGAATTATTAACCACATTCACATTGTACTGGCAGGTAAAGCTGCTTCCATCACCCCAGTAGCCTGAATTGTCGAGCTTAATATATATCGGTGATTTTGAGCTAAGGATAGGATCATCCTTCTTCTCTGTCTTTTCTGTCGTTGCTTCTGTTGTATCCTTCTCAGTGTCCGCAGTAGTTGTTGCATCAGTTGCCTTCTCAGTAGTATTGTCAGTTGTAGCTTCAGTTGTATTTTCAACCTTAGTTGTATTATCATCTGACTTTTTCTTCTTACCGGTCTTATCGCCAATTATGAAAGCCACAAGTCCGATCACCGCAAGAGCAAGCACAACAATTGCGATAAAAGCCCCCTTCGGAAAGCCCTTGCCGCCACCCTTGCCATCCTTCTTATTTTCTTCCTTCTTGTCCGCTTCCTTTACAGTCTCAGCGTCCTTCTTAATATCATCCGTTGACATATCCGTCCTCCCATATTTTGTTTTACTGCCATCAAATACATGATCACAGCAATAACCATATCATTTTTTATCATTAAACGATTACCGTCATAATCGTATCAATTTTATATTAAAACTTTTACAGTGACTATCATATCATCAAACTGTCACAGCGTAGTGATGATCTTCTCATCATTCTTTACGTAATCCTGCAGATCGTCACTGTATTTCAGCACTGCATCCTGAGCCTTCCTGAGTATATCTGCGTGATTGTAAATATCGGCAACCCTGAAGATCATATCACCGCTCTGCCTGATACCGAAGAAATCTCCCGGTCCTCTCTGCTTCATATCCTCATTTGCGATATAGAAGCCGTCGTTGGAATTCTCCAGAACCTTAAGCCTTTTTACCGAATCCTCAGTCTCCTTGGTATTGATAAATATACAATAAGAGCTGTCACTGCCTCGCCCTACTCTTCCTCTCAGCTGATGAAGCTGTGCAAGCCCGAAGCGTTCAGCATTTTCTATCATCATGACTGTCGCATTCTGGTTATTTATACCAACCTCGATAACAGTCGTCGAAACAAGTATATCAATCTCACGGTTCATAAATCTCGTAAGAACCGCATTCTTCTCATCGTCCTTCATCTTTCCATGAAGGTATTCGATCCTTGCATTGTCCCTGAAATACGCCTTCAGCTCTTCACTGTAATCTATGACATTCTCAGCATCTACCGTCTCGGAGCTGTCAACCATCGGACAGATAATATAAGCCTGATGCCCGGCTCTTATCTCCTTCAGGATGAACTTATACGCCGTATCCCTGTAGGAAGTATCCACAACGCAGTTCATGACACGCTTTCTTGAAGCCGGCAGCTCATCGATAACCGAGATGTCAAGATCTGCATAAAGTATGATCGCAAGCGTTCTCGGAATAGGTGTCGCACTCATGATAAGAACATGTGGATCCTTACCCTTCTCCGAAAGCCTTTCTCTCTGCCTTACGCCGAACCTATGCTGTTCATCGGTCACTACCAGTCCGAGATTGTCTATCTCTACCTTATCCTGGATCACAGCATGCGTTCCAATAAGTATATCAATCTCACCTTTTTTCAATTTTTCATATATGACTCTCTTCTCCTTTATCGGAAGCGAACCGGTCAGAAGCGCGGTCCGTATACCGTATTTTGAGAGAAGCCCTTCTATATCTTTAAAATGCTGCTGCGCCAGAACCTCAGTCGGTACCATCAGTACGCCCTGACTGCCCGACAGCGCATTCATATAAAGTGCTATAACCGCGATTATGGTCTTGCCGCTGCCCACGTCGCCCTGGATAAGCCTGTTCATTACATAATCCGAGGTCATATCCTTCTTTATATCAAGGATTGCATTCTTCTGTGCATTTGTCAGGCTGAACGGCAGTGATGCAATAAAAGCATCAGCCCTGATACATGCCGCCTCCGTTACCGGGTGAACATTACTTAGCACCGCATTCTCTGCACGAAGTCTCTTTACCTCAAGCAGGAAGCTTGCAAACTCGTCAAAGGCAAGTCTTCTCACAGCATCCTTCAGCACCTCTTCATTCTGCGGAAAATGCATATTGAAGAGAGCCTCATCCAGCTTCATCAATTTATATTCCTGCCGTACCTTCTCAGGCAGCGGATCAGAGATGCTTCTTATCAGATTACCGGTCTCCCTTATCGCCCTCTGGAAGGAATTGTTTGTAAGTCCTGCCGTCAGACTGTAAACCGGCTGCATTGTGGTCATCATTCCCCTGTATTTATCCTTTGGATAATACTCCGGCATCTCCATCACTAAAGAATTGTTTTTCTTTTTTATGGTTCCAACAAATACATATCTCTCACCACGTTTCAGGACGTTTCTCAGGAACGGACTGTTGAACCATACCATCCTGATGGTATTTACCGAATCACCGGCAGTAAGGCTCGTAATAATATAACGTCCCCTCTTCTCAGAATTCACATAGCTCTTTATTTCGAGATAAAGCGCAACCCTGATCCCGACGGGCGCACCCGCAAGACCCCGCGGTTCCTCGTAGCTTAGATAATCCCTCGGGTAGGCTCTGATCAGATCCTCGACCGTAAAAATATGCAGTTTATTAAACAGCTTCGCCGTCTTCTCGCCTATCCCCTTAACAGACTCGATACTGCTCGAAAGATCCATCCTCAGCCTTCCTCCGGCAATCTTAAAATAATGGCTTCCGCGGTATGCAGAAGCCATATTATGATTATTCTACGGAAATGATATAATAATAGATAGGCTGTCCGCCGTAGTGAAGGTCGATTTCAACGTCCTCAAACTTCTCGCCCAGGGAAGCCACAAGCTCCTCAGCCTTCTCTTTCTCTATATCCTCACCATAATAGATCGTCAGAAGACCTGAGTCCTCATCGATCATATTTTCCACAAGGGCAGCAGTCGTATCATTGATATCCTCTCCGACAGCTGCTATTCCGCCGCCGTCGATACCCATGATATCGCCCTTCTTTATATTCTTGCCATCCAATGAAGTGTCACGCACAGCATAGGTTACCTCACCTGTCTTGACTGTTTCCATGACAACTGACATAGCTTCCTTATTCGCCTCAGGATCAGCATCTGCATTGAATTCGATCATAGCGCTTATGCTCTGAGGTACAGAAGCGGTCGGGATGACTACGATATTCTTCTCTTTATATATTTTTGCCGCCTGGCTTGCAGCAAGGATGATATTCTTATTATTCGGAAATACAAATATATTCTCCGCATTCACCTGCTTAACTGCAGAAAGGATATCCTCCGTACTCGGATTCATGGTCTGACCGCCGGAAATGATATGGTCTATACCGATATCCTTAAGGATGTTCGATATTCCTTCTCCGACTGCAACAGCTACAAAGCCGTATTTCTTAGGCGGCTCGGAAGGCTTCGGAACATGAGTTGCCTTCTCTACCTCTATCTTCTTAACAGGCTCAGCACTTTCCTTTTCCTTAGTCCTCTCCTCATGAAGGATAACTCTCTCGGTATGCTCCTCACGCATATTGTCGATCTTCATCTTTGTGAGGGCGCCGTAGGTAAGAGCCTTTTCAAAGGCAAGACCCGGATGATTTGTATGAACATGAACCTTGACAAGCTCCTCATCCGCAACGCATACCAGCGAATCACCGATTGAAAGCAGATATTCCTTGAAAGCTTCAACCTCCTCATCAGCAAGTGACTTATCAAGCATGATTATAAACTCTGTACAATAGCCGTATTTAATATCAGCTGTTGAGATATGATCATTACTGCTTCCCGAGAAATCAATCTCCTTGAAGGAAGGCTTAGCCTTAGGCTTCTGAACTGCAGCACCTTCGCCGGCTCCAACATCCTCACCCTTCAGAGCAAGAAGCACGCCCCTTATCACTTCAACGAGTCCCTGTCCGCCGGAATCTACAACTCCTGCTTCCTTAAGGACCGGAAGCATATCCGGAGTCTTCTCAAGAACCTCTTCACCGTAGCCCAGAATCTGCTCACCGAAGCTGATCATATCGATCGGATCATCCGACTCCATAAGCTCTGACGCCTTCTCAGACATACCCTTCGCAACGGTAAGGATAGTTCCTTCCTTCGGTTTCATAACAGCCTTATAAGCGGTATCCACAGCTCTTGAAAAAGCAAGAGCTATATCAAGCGGATAAAGAACTGTCTTACCCTTGATATCCTTGCAGAAACCTCTGAAAAGCTGTGAGAGTATAACGCCGGAATTTCCTCTCGCACCACGAAGCGAACCGTTTGAGATAGCCTTGGCCAGGCTGTCCATGGTTGGCTTCTCCAACCTCTCAACCTCAGCAGCCGCTGTCATGATGGTTAGCGTCATATTTGTTCCGGTATCACCGTCCGGAACAGGAAATACGTTAAGCTCATTGATATATTCCTTATTATTATTAATGTTATTTGCGCCCGAGATGAAACATCTCTTCAAGGCAGCCGCATCAATAGTATTAAGTGACACTTCTATTTCCTCCTTAGTCAATGACTCTGACTCCTTCTACATAAACATTTATATTCTTGACCTTCATATCAGTCATCTCTTCGATCTGATATCTTACGGTCTTGATAAGGTTGCTTACAACAGTTCTTATGCTTACGCCGTAAGCAACGATGATATGAAAATCGATATCTATATTATTCTGTTCGTCTATTTTAACATTTATACCCTTGGTACTGCTGTCTCCCCTGAGAAGTGTTGCAATACCTTCCTTAACAGAAATAGAAGCCATACCAACTATACCGAAGCAGTCGATAGCCGCCTGACCGGCGTATTTTGCAATAACTTCATTATCTATTACTATATTTCCGTATTCACTTGAAATATTACCGCTCATATAAATACCTCCCAATTTGTAGTTGTACGTAAAGAAAAAGCGACACCAAAGACTTTTCTCCGGTGTCGCTAAATTACGCGTATACTAAATTACTACGCTCTCTCTACCTTTCCTGAACGAAGGCAGGATGTACAAACATAAACAGTCTTGTGAGAACCGTCAACAACGGCCTTAACACGCTTAATGTTTGAGTTCCAGATCCTATTTGATCTTCTATGAGAATGGCTCACATTATTTCCAAAGTGAGCAGCTTTTTCACAAACAAAACACTTTGCCATCTGTCTAGCACCTCCTTAAATGGTATATTAGTCTGCCATCAGACCCACAACGAGCATATATTATCAGAAATGCAATTTGAATGCAAGCATTATTTTTTAATTTTCACCGGAATCTTTGAAAATATTTATTTGTTAGATATCTGTTTCCTCGAGATTGCTGATTGCTTCGTCTACAGCCTTCTCTTCATCAGACTTGCCTCTTCCGCTGATGAACTTCTGAACCTTCTCTACAACTGAAGGGATCATTTCCATTACATTCTGGAGTTTATTAGTCTCGCCGATAGGTACGATCTTTACAAAATCACCCTGTATAACAAGCACAGCTGTAGGTGACATCTTGCCGCCCATTCCTCCGCCTGCTGAGTTTCCACCCTTTGAACCCTGTGATGCTCCGGCACCAACACCGAAATTAACATCCACAAGAGGGATGATGGTTGTATCGCCGATTCTCTGCGGCTCGCCCATAACTGTTTTCGCGGTAAGGAAAGCGCTCATACCGTCAAAGAGTGAATTTACTGTACTGTTGAAATCATTTTTCTTAATATCTGCCATTGCTGCATCCTCCTGATAATACCTGTTATTTTCTGTATATCTTCACTATTAATATAAAATACTTTTTTTATTGTCCGTTCGCTTCATCATATCTTCTTAGCAAGGTTCATGGTCTTCTTAAAGTCCTTACTGAGATATAAGAACAGTGCCGGGATTGCGAAGCATCCGATATGTATCCTGCCCTTACACCAGAGATCTGCTTCAATCTTCTGTTCATGGAACTCAGGTGTTATATGAAGCCATCTGTAATAGAACGGATAGAACATACTCACCTTGCCAAGTATATTGCCTGTTGACGCCGGTGACTTAAGTCCAAACAGAAGATTCACATCTCCCTTTCTCGGAAGCAGGTTCTTAAAAAGCTTTTTTAAAACCTTCTTGCCTCTTCTGATCGTATTCTGGGTATACGGTCTGTCCAGGAATTCAACTACATGATTCTTCTTAACAACTATCTTTTCGGTCTTCTCGGAAACCTTATCAAGCGCTCCCTCAACCTTATCGTAGATATCGTCTATCCTATCGGCTATATTTTTCTTTTCTTCGCCTTCAGCACCGGAGCCTTCCTTTGCCGCTGCCTTCTTCGCCGCCTTCTCAGCTTTCTTCGCTTCCTTTGCGGCCTTCTTCTCAGCTTTTTTACGAGCCTTCGCAGCCTTTTTATCTTCAGGCTGTGCATCCGGACCCATTATTTCAAGATCAGCCTCCGTCAGCTCTTCCTGTGCTTCTTGCGAAATATCTTCCTGTGTTCCCTGCGAGAACTCAGTCAGATTACCGCTTAGCCCATCTGTTATTCCCGTGAGCCCAAGTGACGGAGTATTCTCTTCATTTACTTCCGTTGCTGTCTGATCACCGGTCTGCTGAACTGTATTTACAGCAAGCTCTTCCTTCTTGCCTTTTTTCTTCTTATTTTTCTTATCCTTCTTGCCCGGTTTAACATGTCCGTCAGCCCCGGCTTCCTTATCACCGCCGACCACCTGGATCTTCTTGATAGGTATGCCGAAGACCGTGACCTTCGCCAGAACCGACAGGCTGTCGTCTCCCTTCTTGACAGCAGTCGTTTTCACTCCGGCAAACAGCCACCTTACCTTGACCAGTCCATCTATATCTTCGTTATATACTCCCTTGACCTTATATCTTATCGGCGCAAACAGCACCAGAAGCAGGACAAGGATTATAAGTCCGAGGATACACAGGAGTGTTATACCGAGGATCTTAAGGATGAGGAGTACCACACTCATACTTTAAATCCCTTCCTTTTCAGTTATATCAGTTATATCCCTTATCCTCTTTCTTTCAGAATTACGCTTCGGCGGAAGCTTTATTACGCTGTAACGGCTGTCGATGTAGCCCTTTACATCAAGGCCGCCTGTAGCCTGTACTGTCTCCTCAACGATCTGTCTGAGCAGTTCCTCCGCCTCATCCTTCTGGGATGAGATGCCGACTATGATGATATCATCATCGAACTTTTTATAATACGGCTGAAGCAGTACATTATAATTATATATTTCGAGCATCCCCTTGTCTGCTATCGGAAATGTGATAAGAAAGAGATTCATAGCAGGCTTATATTTATAAAGCTTTCTTATCTGCTTGTTCAGTTTTTTCCCTCTTTCTATGTCCGTATAGACATGCTCTATCATATACATATCAATCACCAAGTATTAATTCATTTATCTTATCTACCGATGCGGAAAGCTCCGTTTTGTCGGCACATTTTTCAAGAGCATAGTTGAAATACTCTCTTATCTCTTCCTTATTATTGAAGAATACAGGAAGCACTGCAAGAACCTTCGCCATGATACCTCTTCTAACAGGAACCGAGGTCTCATCGAATCTCTTCCTGAAGGCCTTCTCGAGCTCTTCCTTCTTCTCAAGGATGTATGACTCATCAGCCGCATCATTTACAACCCTGATATCTCTGTCAAGGTCGATGAAGAGGCTTGTTGAGGTAAGCTTGTCAGCCTTATTCAGTGCTGCATAAATATCCTCGATGCCCTCTTCCGCAATCGCTTCATTGTAGCTGTCGCAGATATCAAAGAGGCTTGAATCAACGGTTGCAAGCGTCTCGTAAGCATCCTCCTGAACACCCTCAAGGCTTACAAACAGCTCATCAAAGCCCTCAGCCGCCTTGTAGATATCCTCTGCATTCACTGTCTCAACAAGTATTTTCACAGAGATGTCGTATTTATCGTTGAGAAGGCTCTTGTCCATATTTGGAAGTGTCAGAAGTATCGTGAGCGTGTCATTAACAACCTCGATAAGCATCAGATAATCTGTAACGTAGGCATTGATAATATCTGTTGCTCTCTCGATATCCTCTATAACCGCCATATGTTGAGCCTTGGTAAGAGTCTTGAAGTCATTCTCCTTCAGTCTGCCGTAGATCTCGGCAAGCTCCGGATATTCGGTATCAAAGCCCTCTGGCACCGAAAGCACTGCAGCGGTCTTTATCATCTCAGTAAAGTCATCAACCGCTTCCTTCTCGCCGCCTCTGTAGATATTCAGCGTATTATTTATTATATCAAAGAATCTGTCTTTCGTCATCCTCACCGGAAGCTCTGATATAAGGCTCTGGATCTTGCTGTTGATCAGCATCTTATCGTCATCCTGAAATACGTAATTATACATATTTTCAGCTATCCCGGCTGTATCAAGCTGGCTGTCCTCGTCGCCGTCATATTCAGGATCTCTTCTTACGGCAACATATTCATAGATAGAAAATACATCCGTATATGCTGTAAGTATCTTCATCTTCTCAGTAACCGCATCTCTGATATCGATCACCGACTTAATATCAGCTTCATCAGCCTCACCTTCTGTAAGCGCCTTGTTAAGCGCCTTCTTCAAGTCGCTAACTCTTCCGAGTGTAACTTCCTTCCTGTCATCAGGAAGTGCATCTATCATCTCCATCAAAGTGAAGAAGTTAAGTGAAAGCTTAACAACCGCATAATTTGTAAATGCACTGGAAAGAACTTCCGAATACCTCCTTACGTTCTCTCTCATGTTTCTTCCGGCCTTAAGCTCTTTTGTCAGTTTTTTTGCTTCGTTCTTCATTGTATGCTCCGTTATTTTTTATGTTCGTGTGTATATAAGTGATCCATGCAGTATTCCAGACCGCCGGTACACTTTGAACAGTATCTGAACTCAAGTTCATCGTTATCCGCATCGGTCCTTCCGCAGACTGCACATCTGTGTCTTCCTGCTGCAGGTGGGTTGTTGTTGAAAGGATTGATCTTCTTAACCTCAGGTCTTCCCGAAGCTGTCTGATTACTGTTCGTCCTTCCGCCGTCCGCGCCGCCGGTATATACACCTGTTATATTTGCGCCCTTCATCCTCTTCTGGAAATCACGGCGTCTCTTGTAATTTTCAATATTCTCGCGCACATTTCTCCTTCTGTTGATGAAGAAGTAGATAAAGAAGTTTGCAACGCTCGAAACTATAATGACTCTCGCAAACAGGTCATCGGCCTTGATGAACTCGTAAACAAGATATGCAAAGTCAAAATATCCCAGCCACTTAACCTTCAGCGGTATCATGAAATACAGCATAACGACCTGCTCACTGAAGATGACTGCAAAGGCAAGGAACATACTCATCGTAGTAAAGTATGTGATACTCATGCTGTAGCTGGTACTCATTATTATGTTTTTATAATAATCCCAGATATTATCCGAAGGTGCCCACTTAAACTTGATAAAGGCCGTGAGAAGAACACTGATATCGATAAGCAGGAATCCGCCTATCATATACAGATTGAACATCACCATGCCCCACGCCATCTCGAGACGCTTGGCAACAAAATAATAGAAGAAAAGTGTTATCGGGATAAATATGATGCCCAGTGCAGATTCCGGATCAAACGGTACCGTAAATATCCAGGTAAGAAGCCTCCAGTATTCGTTATTTTCTACCACAAGATAAGGATTAAGGATCAATTTTGCATATATGTCCGGCATTGCGAAATAAAGAAAATATCCCATGACCAGACAGCCTATTACGAACTCCGGAAGGAACCTTATCGCGTATTTGTTTAGTTTACTTTCCCACTTACTGAACTTCACTATTTTTCCTCTTTTCGTATCGTCTTTCACAACATATTATTTTACTAAATTAAGACATTAAAGTAAACCTTGATTTGAAAATATTTATCCCAAAAAATGTTTGAATTATGTTTTTTCATACATTATAATGTTTTTACGTGTGCGTATATGCAACGGTATAAAAATGATAAAAGGAGACGGCAAGCTGCCGTATGTAAATAATGAAGCATTTAGGTATTGATATCGGCTCGACTACTGTCAAGATCGCCATCATCGACGAAAAACATAATATCCTTTACTCTGAATATAAGAGACATTTTGCGAAGATCAAGGAGACACTCCGTGAGCTTCTTGAGAATGCCATGAACTCTATCGGCGACTGCACTGTTGCACCTGATATAACAGGCTCCGGCGGACTTGCTCTGGCCAAGGTTGTCGGCATACCTTTCGAACAGGAGGTAGTATGCGTTTCAGAGGCTCTTTCCGACTACGCACCGCAGACCGATGTTGCCATAGAACTCGGCGGCGAAGACGCCAAGATCATATATTTCAGTAAGAACGGAATCGAGCAGAGAATGAACAGTGTCTGCGCAGGCGGTACCGGTTCCTTCATAGACCAGATGGCCGCTCTTCTTATGACAGACGCTGCCGGACTCAATGAATTTGCGAAGGATTATGATACAATCTATCCTATCGCTGCAAGATGCGGTGTATTTGCGAAGACCGATATCCAGCCGCTTATCAACGAGGGTGCCACAAAGCCGAACCTTTCGGTTTCTATCCTTCAGGCTGTTGTTAATCAGACTATCTCAGGTCTTGCCTGCGGAAAGCCTATCAGAGGTCATGTTGCCTTCCTGGGCGGTCCTCTTCATTTTCTTGACCAGCTCAAGGAATGCTTTATCAGAACACTTAATCTTGATGACGAGCATATCATCAATCCGCCTCATTCACATCTGTTTGCAGCTGTCGGTGCTGCTCTTCATGCAAATGATGATATAACATTTTCTCTTTCAGAGATTGCTTCAAAGCTTAACGACGACCTGAAGATTGCCGTTGAGTCGGCACGTATTGAGCCTCTCTTCAAGGATGCAGAAAGCTACAACGACTTTGTTGAGCGTCAGCAGGATTTCCATGTAAGACGTGGTGACCTTGCCACTTATAAAGGAAAAGTCTTCCTCGGAATCGATGCCGGTTCTACGACCACTAAGCTTGCTCTCGTAGGCGAAAGAGGTGAGCTCCTTTATGATTTCTACAGCAATAATAACGGAAGCCCTGTAAATACGACCATCAAGGCTCTTTCGGAGATCTACGAGAAGCTTCCGGAAGGAGTTACCATAGCAGGCTCCTGCTCTACAGGCTACGGCGAAGCACTCCTTAAATCAGCCTTCAACCTTGATTACGGCGAGGTTGAGACCATAGCCCACTATACAGCAGCGGCTTTCTTCAATCCTGAGGTTGATACTATCCTTGATATCGGCGGGCAGGATATGAAATGTATAAAGATAAGAAACGGAGTCGTTGATAACGTACTCCTTAATGAATCATGCTCTTCAGGCTGCGGTTCATTCATAGAGACTTTCGCAAAATCGCTTGATTATGAGGTTAAGGACTTTGCAAAGATCGCTCTTTTCGCACCATCTCCTATCGATCTCGGTTCGAGATGTACTGTATTTATGAATTCCAAGGTTAAGCAGGCCCAGAAGGAAGGTGCCTCTGTCGAGGACATTTCCGCAGGTCTTGCTTATTCGGTTATCAAGAACGCTCTTCTCAAGGTTATCAAGCTTACAGATCCTAAACAGCTCGGTAAAGAGATAGTCGTTCAGGGCGGAACCTTCTACAATGACGCCGTTCTGCGTGCCTTCGAGCTTGTTTCCGGAAGAACTGCTGCACGACCTGATATAGCAGGTATCATGGGTGCTTTCGGTGCTGCTCTTATCGCAAGAGATAATTATACAGAAGGTTTTGTATCTACCATCCTTCCTTACAACGAGGTTAAGGAGCTTAAATACGAAACCCAGATGACTCACTGCAGAGGCTGTACAAACAGCTGCCTCCTGACAATAAATAAGTTCACCGGCGGCAGACGTTTCATAACAGGCAACCGCTGCGAGAAAGGTCTCGGTCTTAAGAAGAACGCCGAGAATATGCCTAACCTCTACGAATACAAATACAATAAGATCTTCGGTTACACCCCGCTTCCTCTCGACAAGGCAAGACGTGGTGAGATTGGTGTACCTCGTGTTCTCAACATGTACGAGAATTATCCTTTCTGGTTCACCTTCCTGACCGAGCTTAAATACAGAGTTATACTTTCACCAAAGTCTTCGAAGGCAGTTTACCAGCTTGGTATCGAGTCCATCCCAAGTGATACGGAATGCTATCCTGCAAAGATCAGCCACGGTCATGTAATGTGGCTTGTTAAGAACGGTCTGAAGCAGATATTCTATCCATGCGTTCCTTACGAGATGAACGAGACTCCAAACGCAAACAATCACTACAACTGTCCTATCGTTACATCATATTCGGAAAATATAAAGAATAATATGGAAGAACTGATGACGGAAAATATCACCTACATCAGACCTTTCCTAGCTCTCGACAACCCTAAGGCTCTTAAGGCCAGAATGTACAGAGAGTTTTCAAAGCATACAGATGTTACCAAGGAAGAGATCAGCCGCGCCATCGACAAGGCCTACGCCGAGTCCGACAGGGTTAAGGCAGATGTCAGAAAGAAGGGTGAGGAAACTCTTGCCTTCCTTAAGAAGACCGGCAAGCTTGGTATCGTTCTCGCAGGTCGTCCGTACCATGTGGACCCTGAGATCAATCATGGTATCCCTGAGTTGATCAACTCTTACGGTGTTGCTGTTCTTTCCGAGGATTCCATCGCTCACCTCGGCGAGGTTGAACGTCCGCTCATCGTTTCCGACCAGTGGATGTATCATTCGCGTCTCTACAAGGCTGCGAACTATGTCAAGACAAACGAGAACCTTGAGCTTATCCAGCTCTTCTCCTTCGGCTGCGGTCTTGATGCGGTAACGACCGACTGTGTAAATGATATTTTATCAAAGTCAAATAAGATATATACCGTTCTTAAGATAGATGAGGTCAGCAACCTCGGTGCTGCAAGGATACGTATCCGTTCGCTTCTCTCAGCCGTTAAGGCAAGACAGAAGCTGCACGTGAAGTCACTCCCTGCCTCAACCAGAATGAACCGCGTCGAGTTTACCAAGGAGATGCAGGAGGGCTATACAATACTTGCTCCTCAGATGTCTCCTATTCACTTCTCGATGCTTTCAGCTGCTCTTAAAAAGATGAACCTGAATGTTGTTGTTCTTCCGGACGCAGAGAAGGAAACAATAAATACAGGTCTGAAATACGTTAATAACGATGCCTGCTACCCTTCTATCATCGTTGTCGGCCAGATCATGCAGGCTATAGAATCCGGAAAATACAATGTCGACAGACTCGCAGTTGCCATAACCCAGACCGGTGGTGGCTGCCGTGCAACCAACTATATCGGTTTCATCCGCCGTGCCCTTGAGAAAACAGGCTATGGTCAGATTCCGGTAATCAGTATCAGTGCCCAGGGTCTCGAAAAGAACTCAGGCTTCAAGATCAACCCTTCAGGTCTGAAGTGCGCTATGCACGCGGTACTCTACGGAGACCTCTTCATGCGCGTATTATACAGAACAAGACCATATGAGAAGGTTAAGGGTTCAGCCAATAAGCTTCATAGGAAATGGGAAAAGATCTGCATAAGAGATATCGAAAGAGGTTCCAAGAACTTTAAGAAGATCGTCAGGGATATCGTAAGAGAATTCGATGACCTTCCGCTTGATGAGACCATCAGAAAACCAAGAGTCGGAATAGTTGGTGAAATACTTGTTAAATTCCTTCCTTCTGCCAACAATCACTTAGTTGATCTTCTTGAGCAGGAAGGCGCCGAAGCTGTTATGCCTGATCTTCTCGACTTCATACTCTACAGCTTCTACAATTCAAATTATAAGCACGAGTTCCTCGGCAAATCATATAAGCAGATGCTTATCTCAAATGCAGGCATCAGACTCCTTGAAGAGTTCAGAAAGCCTATGCGTGAGGCTCTCGAGAAGAGTAAGCGCTTCGAGCCGCCAAAACGTATCAACGTCATCGCTGATTATGCAAGGCCGGTTGTTTCTATTGGTAATGAAACCGGTGAAGGCTGGTTCCTTACCGGAGAGATGGTTGAGCTCATCAAGAGCGGCGCTCCTAATATCATCTGCGCGCAGCCTTTTGCCTGCCTGCCGAACCATATCATCGGTAAGGGTGTTATCAAAAAGCTCCGCGCAAATTATCCGGAATCAAATATCGTTGCGATAGATTTCGATCCGGGCGCTTCGGAAGTCAATCAGATCAACCGTATAAAGCTGATGCTTGCTTCTGCAAGAAAGAATATGGATAAATAAATACCTCATTCAATATCTGTTTATTCTTGTGGTAATTAAAAAACTCCGTTTATCAGTCTGCAAACGATAAACGGAGTTTCTATTTTTCTAAAGTATTCCCAACTTGGGCTAAAACCGCTATATCTTGCTCGTTACTACCGTAACTCGCTACCCTCACACTCATCGACTGACATCAGCATAGCTGAGAGGCGATTCAGATTCGGGATGGTGATTGGATTTACTTTGGTTGGCTTTGAGGAGAGAGATTGGTGGTGCTAAAGTATTGATAATCATAAATTATTGTAAGCATCGAATCTGTATGATTCCTGTATTATTTATATTTATCCATAAAGCTCCATCGAACCATTAGATCTAAGTTAGCTATATGTACCGGAGGAACTCCTTTCTCCTCTCCAATAGTTTTTTTATCGATTTTTTTATTACCAATAACTGATATTTCTGCCCATTCTGCCAATTCTTCTTTTGAAGCATTATAAAGTGAGGCATAACGAGTCGAACTGTAAGAGTTTTTGTATGGACTAGATATCAAATCCATAAATTTATAATTCATATCAATATCAAAATCCTCTACTCTCTCTGCCACAAAATCAAACAGTGATATAAAAGGTTCTGACATATAATCAATTTCCGAAATCAACCGACTAACAGGACTTTTTAATATTTCCGAGACATAAAAGAACACGTATTTCCCTTTAAGGAACTCCTGAGATTTTTTGAAATCTATTATACTTTTCTCATCATCTTTATCCCCGCCCCATTCTTCTATAGGTTTTAAAAACTTAATAGCAAGAATATCCCCTTCTTTATACTTGGTCTTCGATCTAAGATATAATGGAGGCTTTTTGAATTTTTTCTCTTTTTGAGGTGTTAAGATTATATTCCTGATCTTTTTAAGCGTTTCCTCTTCATCCTCAAGATAATCATCAACCGAGTCAATAAATCTTAATGCATTATCTTTAACACTATCCATCAGAATTCCGCTCAAAGCTTGAAACTCGGCCATTACAACCCAATACCTGTATTCATCCATACCTCCGGCATACTCTTTATAATAGTGGTCATGTATGATACGGAAAGCTTCATCCTTCGGAACATTATATCCTAAAAGTATTTCATAATCTCTGATAATATCGTAGTATTCATCAACGTAATAGTCCCTTGCAACACTTCTCATATAGTCTGTCATCCCTTTTCTATTTATATTTCAGCGCATTAATAATCATCCAACATATACTCTATAAGTATCTTCACATCATCGATTTTAAGAAGGCTAATAACTCCATCTGCTTCTTGATCATTACTATCGTAACTCGCTGCCCCTACCCTCATCAACTGACTCTGTTCTGCAGAGAGGTGATTCGGATTCGGGATGTTGGTTGGATTCAGTTGGTTGGATTTGATTGGTAGGTGGGGTAGTGGTGCTTAAGTATTGACAATCATTTATATTGATTCAATAATAATGTCTGATTTAAGCTCCATTGCCTTATCTATAGCGTGATGTAAAATAGTAATCAAATCATCCCCATCACTTGTAACAAAATAATTAGATAAATCTGTGATATCAGGACTAATGTTATCCCCCCATGGCGTCGGTTTCGATAAATCATCAATATCCCATATCACCTTACTAATAGATAATTTTTTTAATTCATTTGTTATTATTTCTAATTCATCCTTTGCATTTTTTAAATGGTTCTCTTTTAATACGCCACAATATAATTCTTTCATTAGAAAAGGGTACCTTGTCCCCCATTTACCATCTTCTAAATTATAAGCAATTGTTGAAAAAAACGAATGTAAAAAATCCCCTGTTCCAATCTGATACCAAAAAAACTTTACTTTTAATCCAACAGCCATAATGCCCTCCTTTTCTCACGAACTCTCAGCCGCTTCTTACTTAACTATTAATTTGTTTTAAAATATACTGTTATACCATTATTGGTCTTTTCCATAATACTATTATATAAAATCTCTAATTCAACATTACTAACATTTTGACCTCTAACATCTATCATAACGGATTGTTTTGTTCCTTGAGGCAAGTGAGTGCTTCTTTGATAATATTGCTTTGAAATATTATTTACCAAGTTACTTCTACCATTAGCCGTTTCAACATTGTAGTTCTTTATGTCTACACTACTTCCAGCCTTATAATAATCTGGTCTAACGCTTCCCTTTGTGCCATATGGAACTTCTTTACCATCCTTAAATGAAATTTGTTCATTGTAATCTGGAAAATCTGCCTTAGCATCTATTTCTGATTGTCTCCAAGTCGGGCGAGTACTACTTCCACCCTGCCCAGCATCTCCCGCCTTAGGTGTATCCTCTACCGCTGTCAGTTCGCTTTTAACCTCAAGATTCTCCCCGGAGGCATCAGTCTTCACAGTTTGTTCTATACCTTCTGTGGATTTTATACTTACGGACTTGTTATAGGCATACAGATTACCAAATGCTATAAGTGATAAGGTCGTAAATATAACGTTTAATGCAACGCCAAACTCATCGCCCTTATATGCTGCAATGACAGTCTGTATAACTCCTAAAACTACTGATATACCCGTCAGGATTATATACATCTTCAGGAGTGTGGTATGGGCTATAAGGCCTACAATGATCATAGCCGTTCCTAATATCCCACCACCTGTAAATCCATTGATGAATTCTTCAAGCAGATTCCTTACATCTATCGATTCTTCCGTATCGTAGAATGTATTATTATAAATCGTACGCAACGCCTTGGTACCGGCATTTATCAGGCCACTGAATAACGCCATCGCCCCAATGATTTTTGTAACACGTAGCATTGAAAGACATGATACTGATGTCGTTAACATTGCAAGTGGCGAATGCCCACTCGGGTCGCAGTACTTCACAGGGTTAGCGTTTGCGTAGAGATAACGATGTAATGATGCTGGATCATAGATATTTCCGGCGTAGCTGTCCATGGAAGTAAATGTTGCCGTTGCAGGATCCATATATCTCGCTCTGAGATAATAGAGACCGGTTTCGGAATCCATATATTCTCCGGTATAATAGTAGCCGTTCTCTAAATCCGCTATTCATTGCTCGTTACTACCGTAAATCGCTACCCTCACCCTCATCGACTGACATCAGCATAGCTGAGAGGCAATTCGGTGATCTTAAGTCAATAAAGTGGACACCGAAAGTGCGCCTCTACGCCGCACCTTCTGTATGAACTGCAGCCGGTGTCTTGTAGCCTAAGCTACTATGAGTTCGCTGACGGTTATACTAGGACTCGATATATTCAAAGATGCTGTTATAAATTGGAGTGAATCATCCATTATTATACAGTTCTAACAAATTAGGAGCATCTGAAAAAATATTTTCCAGAAATGAATCAATTGATTCACCACATTCATATAAGTTTTTCCAGTCTGCTATGTAATATTTTCCTTTTTTACCAATAAATACTGTATAATCATAAACCCCCCCAACTGGGAATAATATATCATCTGCAGCATTATTATAAATACTCATCCTGTCATATTCACCACTTGCGTAATAAACAGGATTAAAATATATCTCAATAACATTTTGCGACAACACACCTCTTCCTCTTACCTTTAATCCTCCAAAAATCGATAAAGTCTCATCTGCATAATCATTATAAATATATCCTTCATCAAATAGCACATTAACCCAATCAACAATATTTTCATGCTCATCGGATAATATTATGTATTCTGCTAAATATTTATTAAAATAATAATTATATTTCATATAATTCACATCTCTCTCCTTAATTAACAACTTCTATCCCATAATAATCTAGCAACGGTTGACAAACATCACATGGTGGCTTTGAAGTACCATGTAATCCGCTATAATTCCCGACGCTTCTAACATTCGCAACTGATATAGTTGCCCCATCTAAATTAGCACCATCATTTATTGCTCTTGAGATTGCATTTACTTCAGCACACTGTCTATTAAATATGTTTGTGTTTTCCAAAGAATCCAATATGTTCTGAACCTCAGCATTATTTACACCGGCTTTATTATAACCAATGTAATATCTACCATCAGCTGTTCTAACTACAGCAACTGTATTAGGTCTCTTAGAATTAGGCAGCCTTCGAACTTTATCAGCCAATCGACTAGCGGGAGTTTTTCCATTAATAATTCCATTAGTTTTATTCCCCTCAGTTATACTTTCTTCTAGATACTCCGCGTTCTTTTTATTATATTCACCTATACTTCCCTCGTGTCCATCATACCCAGGCAATAGTGTATTTACGGTAAAGGACTTTTTTAATACTAATACATCCAGAATTAGGAATGGTATTTTAGCCGCTGCACCTTTGTAATCATGTTTAACAAACAGATCAACCGCAATGTCATATCCACCATATCCGACTCCAACAATAGCACTGGCTTGAATAATGCTTATCGTAGTCACATATGCAACAAAATATGTTAATGTACCAATTAATGCTCCGACGGTAAACCCTTTCCAAAAGGCTTTTATTTGCTCGTTATCATCACCGCCCATCACCTTTACCATTGCGGTATTTATCACGCCTGATATAACACCCATAATGAAAATGGTATCCGCATGGTTCAACACAGCCATAATGCTTGTAGCTGCAATCTGACCAACTAATAGTCCACTATGCCCGCTCGAATCACAGTACTTAACAGGGTTAGCGTTACAGTAGAGATACCTATGCAGGAATGCAGGTTCGTAGATGTTTCCTGCGTAGCTGTCCATGGATGTGAAAGTTGCCGTTGCCGGATCCATATATCTCGCTCTGAGATAGTAGAGCCCGGTTTCAGAATCCATGTATTCTCCAGTGTAATAATAACCATCGGTAACAACACCGGTAAAGTCAAGCATCTCACCTTTTATATATTTAGTATCCCAAGGATAATGGACTTCATGAGTATTATTTATACTCTTTCATTAGTGTATAAGATAAAATAAGGATTGTTAGCAGAAAACTATCTATCAGCAACTCTATATTCTATACTTCTTTATAGATATTTCATCCATGTGTAATACATATCATATAACCTTGTTGTTAATCTTTCCCTTCCTGAACGTCTAGTACAGTTTTCTACAATCAGCCTAGGATTTAAGTCCATATCATATTTGAATCCCAACAATACAGGTTGGTTTACATCGGCACGATTTTTTGGTTTTGTAAAATAGCCCCATTTTATTGTGATATTATGTTTAATTATAACTTTTGCAAAGTACAAAGCTACATCCATACAATACATTAAAGTATCCCATGATAAATCTTTATCAGCAATATAATCTTTCATCCACTCAGGATATTTACTTATTCTTAATTGATATTCATCATCATCTAATTCTCTATATGATATTTTTGTCTCGTACCATTCCCATAATGGGATTAACGATTCAATGGAATAATCAAAATCAGCATCAACGCCATCTTCTTTTATAGCATTCAATAACAGTGAAATCCTACAATCGATCTGCTCAGTATACCAATCGAAATATTCTTGCGCTTGATTCTTATTCATTTCTTCAAATTTTACCCGATCAAACGGTGGAATCATCATTTCATATTTCATTATTCAATATCCTCCTCAATGTATTGTAAATGATATGCCATTTTTAATTAAAAAGTCCAGTAATGGTTGCGAAGCTCCTCCTTTACCAGTAACTCCACTAGTAAAGAAATGCCAGTGAGCTCCAGCAATCTTTCCAGTATTAATCAACTCTGCATCCTTTAATATCTGCATTCTAATACGTTTTGTTAATGTGGTATATCCTACTTTTGATTCATGTGCGATATTATCATCAGATAATTGGTCAATGTATCTTCCACCTAGCGAAGTTTTTCTATACTGTTGCGGTTTACCACCTACTAAATTTGCAAGTTCCTCTTCCCCTTCTGTTCCGGTCATATAGGTCTTCGAGCTACTTCCACCACTGCTAACATCATCTGTTATACCCGGTGTAACAGATTCACCACTCACATCAGCCACATTATTATTAATCTCAACTTCATCCGCTACAGTAATCTTAGCCTTCGTTGATATTCCGCCACCGGAAGTGATAGGGATATCTACCTCAAGCCCATAAAGGTATGAAAGTGTTAATGCTGAGATAGCTGCAGACAGGAAGCTTGTAACGGCATCAAATCCGTCTTTTTTGTATACGGCGTATGCGCCATTAATAAGCCCCTGAACTATTGAAACACCGGCTAAGCATATACTCATTTCGAGAAGAGTCATATTGACACACAATGCAACAAATATTGCTACCGATCCGACCAGCATACCAATGCTAAAGCCTTCCCAAAATGAATTTGCCAGTTCACTTCCACTCGGAAGCCTTTTATAATCCACCATGCACTTCAGTGTTTTAACAGCCATATTCATCAATCCACTGATTGTAGCCATCGATAGAATCAATGCATTTGTCTGTAACATGGTCAGTTGACTTACAGATGTTGTTAATGATGCAAGTGGCGAATGCCCGCTCGGATCGCAGTACTTCACAGGATTAGCGTTTGCATAAAGGTATCTATGCAGAGAAGCAGGCTCGTAGATGTTTCCTGTATAGCTGTCCATTGATGTGAAAGTTCCCGTTGCAGGATCCATATATCTCGCTCTGAGGTAGTAGAGTCCGGTTTCGGAATCCATATATTCGCCGGTGTAGTAATAACCATCTGTTACCACACCGGTGAAGTCAAGCATCTCTCCGTAAGCGTTGTATCTGAATAAGGGACTTGACTGAAGCATTGTCATCAAGTATCAAGGAGCATTCTCACATCATCATGACCATCAAGTACGTAGTATCTCAAACAAGCAGAATAGTATTCAGTTATCAAATATCAAACATATACCAAACATCAGCAGAAACTACTTATATTTATTCATAAAGCTCCAGCGGATTATTTGATCCAAATTAGATATATGTTCATAAGGGATTATTGTCTTATCTCCAATAGTTTTATTATCAATTCTTTTATTACCAATCACTGATATTTCTGCCCACTCTGATAATTCTTCTTTTGAAGCATTAAAAAGCGCGATGAACCGCGTTGAAAAGTAACAATGCTTATAGGGCGGATCTATCATATCCATAAACTTATATTCTTTATCAATATCAAATTCTTCTATTTTCTCTGCGACAAAATCATATAATGATATAATAGCTTCTGAAATATAATCAATTTCTGGCATTAACTGAGTTATTGGATGCTTAGATATTCTTGAAACATATAAAAACAGATATTTTCCTCTAATATATTCCTGAGATTTCCTGAAATCTATTATACTTTTCTCATCTTCTTTATCTCCACCCCATTCAAATATCGGTTTTAAAAGTTTAATAGCAAGAATATCCCCCTCTTTATACTTAGTCTTCGATCTAAGATATAATGGAGGCTTTTTGAATTTCTTTTCTTTTTGAGGTGATAAGATAATATTTCTGATCTTTTTAAGCGTTTCTTCTTCACCTTCAAGATAATCATCCATTGAATCAATAAATCTTAAAGCATTATTTTTAACATTATCCATCAGTATCCCGCTCAAAGCTTGAAACTCGGCCATTATAACCCAGTACCTATATTCATCCATACCTCCGGCATACTCTTTATAATATTGGTCATGTATGATACGGAAAGCTTCATCCTTCGGGACATTATATCCTAATAGTATTTCATAATCCCCAATAATATCGTAGTATTCATCAACGTAATAATACCTTGCAACACTTCTCATATGTTCTTACTACTCCTGCAATATCTTGTTCAATACACCCCTAAATCACTACACATTTGCTACGCACAAAGCTGATTGGCATAACAACATTATTCATATTTATCCATAAAGCTCCAGCGAATCTTCAAATCCAAATTAGCTATATGTGCCGAAGGGACTCCATTCCTCTCTCCAATAATATTTTTGTCGATTTTTTTATTACCAATTACCAGTATTTCTGCCCATTCTGCAACTTTTTCTTTTGAATCATTACAAAGTGCGACATAACGCGTTGAATGGTAATTATGCTTATATGGGCTAGATATCAAATCCATAAATTTATAATTTTTGTCAATATCAAATTCTTCCACGCTCTCTGCCACAAAATCAAACAAAGATATAATAGGCTCTGACATATAATCAATTTCCGGAATAAACCGACAAACAGGGCGCTTAAATATTTCTGAAACATAAAAAAACACGTATTTCCCTTTGAGGAATTCCTGAGATTTTCTAAAATCCATTATACTTTTCTCATCATCTTTATCTCCACCCCAATCCTTTATCGGTTTAATGAGTTTTATAGCAAGGATATCCCCCTCTTTATACTTCGTCTTTGATCTAAGATATAATGGAGGCTTTTTGAACTTTTTTTCTTTTTGAGGTGTTAAGATTATATTCCTGATCTTTTTAAGCGTTTCCTCTTCATCCTCAAGATAATCATCAACCGAGTCAATAAATCTTATTGAATTATCTTTAACACTATCCA
>JAEEGF010432804.1_pt1 | contig 32642 bp, 26 predicted proteins | sample 9134171 | NCBI WGS metagenome assembly JAEEGF01 (sample SAMN16246542, study PRJNA631951) | gut metagenome | biome: gut microbiome; feature: rumen; material: AP-attached | host: Bos | place: Iran: Karaj | collected 2018-10 | reverse complement strand
GCAGGCGGAAGAAGCGGCGGACGATTTTGCGGCGGCGTCCAACGCGCTTGCGGCGTACGGATTCGAATACGACGTCGAGGACGAAGCGTTCGACGGCGATGCGCTGCTCGCGGATCTCAAGGTGTTTACGACCGATGAGAAAACGGCTGTGACGCAGGTGGAAGACGAGGAAACCCTCGCGATCTCCGACGTCACGGTGTACTTTGACGAGGTTCCCGAAGACGCGGACGAGGACGTCAACGCGATGTCCTTCAAGGACGCGATCGGCTACTTCGAAGAAAAGGGCTTTGAAGAGCCCGATCCCGCCGATTACGGCGTCTGGGTACCCGGCGTTCCGGCGCTGCTCGACAAGCTGCTGCTGGACGAAGAAGGCAATCCGAAGGTCCCCGAATGGCTCTACGGACTGATCATGGACGGTATCGTTGCCGGCGTCGGCGCGGTGCTCGGCTTTGTCCCGCAGATGCTCGTTCTGTTCCTGATGCTGGCGTTCCTCGAAGCATGCGGCTACATGGCGCGTATCGCGTTCGTGCTCGACCGTATCTTCCGCAGATTCGGTCTTTCCGGCAAGTCCTTCATCCCGATGCTGATCGGCTCCGGCTGCGGCATCCCGGGCATCATGGCGTCGCGAACGATCGAAAACGAGCGTGACCGCCGTATGACGATCATGACGACCACCTTCATCCCCTGCGGCGCGAAGCTGCCGTTCATCGCCATGGTCGCGGGCGCGATCTTCGGCGGCTCGGCTTGGATCTCGGTCTCGGCGTACTTCATCGGCGCCGCGGCGATCATCGTTTCCGGCATCATGCTGAAGAAGACGAAGATGTTCGCGGGCGATCCCGCTCCGTTCGTCATGGAGCTGCCCGCGTACCACTGGCCCACCCTCGGCAACGTGCTCCGTTCCATGTGGGAGCGCGGCTGGTCCTTCATCAAGAAGGCGGGCACGATCATCCTGCTCTCCACCATCGTCGTCTGGTTCCTCTCCCGCTTCGGCGTGGTTGACGGCGCGTTCCGGATGCTCGGCGAGGAGGAAATCAGCCTGTCGCTGCTCGGCGTCGCAGGTCACTATGTCGAATGGCTGTTCGCACCGCTCGGCTGGGGCGAATGGCGCGCGGTTGTGGCGTCCGTCACGGGCCTCATCGCGAAGGAGAACATCGTCGGCACGATGGGCGTGCTGTACGGCGGCACCGACCTGACCGTCTATCAGGCGCTCGCTCAGGCGTTTACCGGCATCTCCGGCTTCTCGTTCCTCGTGTTCAACCTGCTGTGCGCGCCGTGCTTCGCGGCAATCGGCGCAATCCGCCGCGAGATGAACAGCGCAAAGTGGACGTGGTTCGCGATCGGCTATCAGTGCCTGTTCGCCTACGCGATCGCACTGATGATCTATCAGTTCGGACGCATCTTCACGGGCGGCGTCAACGTGATCGGTCTCATTGCGGCGATCCTCGTGCTCGGACTGTTCGTCTACATGCTGTTCTTCAAGAAGTACAAAGAAGCGACAACGCTGACCAAGGAAGTCCGCGTCAAGTAAACAAGACGCCGCCGTTCCGGTTTGCGGGGCGGCGGCATTTCATCGAAGGGAGTACGCAATATGTTTGACTGGATCGGAGATCATCTTTTGACGATCGGAATTCTCCTGGTGCTTGCGGCGGCGGTTTTTGCCATTGTTTTCTCGCTGATCCGCGAAAAGAAAAAGGGGCGTTCCTCCTGCGGCTGCAGCTGCGCGCATTGCCCGATGGCGGGCAAATGCCATTCTCAGGCAGCGACGGAAAAGAAATGAACCTTCTTCCCCCGCGCGGTCTTGACAGCGCGGCGGGAATGGGTTAGCATTCTTTCGAAGAACTGCCGAAGGAGAAAACCATGCTGACACGCAATCTGTTGAAGAATCCCGAACGCATCGAGTACTGCAGCGAGGCGGATATCGTCCCCGCGCTTGCGAAAAAGCTGCAGATTCCGAAGCTCGATGAGATCATCCGCGACTTTCGCGAACACCCCGTCAAGGAAGGAATTACGCTGCACGGCGCGCGGCGTACCAGCGTAAAGCTGTTTATGCCGAACCTCTGTTTCGACGAGCAGATCGAAATGGGCGACAGCGTATGGCTCTACATGGGGGATCTCGATCCGATCTACTGCATCTTCGTCCCCTGGGATCAGGAATAACCGAACGTAAAGAACGGCAGAAGCGATGCTCCTGCCGTTCTTTTTATACTCTCAATCGGTCCGTTACCGCCGTTCCAGCACCGTTCCGGCACAGACGCCGGTGCGCACGCCGTTTTCGATCGCAGCCTGCCCTCCGACCAGTACGTACTCCATGCCGTCCGCGGGCTGTTGAGCATCCGCATACGTCGCGTTGACATGAACCCTGTCCGGATCGAACACCAGGATATCGGCGTCCGCGCCGCAGGCAATGCGTCCCTTCTTCGAAAGACCGTATCGGTCCGCGGGCTTCTGTGTCATCTTATGGATCGCCTCCGTCAGCGTCAGCGCATGACGCTTGTTGACGTATTCTTCGATCACCGTTGCGAACGAGCCGTATACGCGCGGATGCAGCTTGCCCGAGGTCGGGAACGTCGCGTCGGAAATGACGTAGGACAGCGGGCTTTTCAGGATCGTCGCGATATCGTCCTCGCACGTGATGAAGTCGATCATCGCGATCTCGCATTCATTGCGCGCAAGCAGGTCGAGCGTAAACACCGCGGGATCGGCGTCGCCCGCCGCCTCGGCGATCGACTTGCCGACGAATTGCGCGTCCTCCGGATTGCGGATCGTGGACAAAAAGATCTTGTCCCAGCCCAGCAGATAGGAATAGTTGTCGAAATCGCGTCCGTTTCTGAGCCGGTCGAGCAGCTTCCTCCGCGCATCCGGATCGCGCAGACGCGCCGATACCGCCCCGGTGCCGCCCTGCAGAAAATCGAGCGGCAGGATCTGCGTCAGCTGCGTGCTGCCCGCGGTATAGGGATAGACGTCGCAGCCCGCGTCGAGTCCTTCCTCGCGTGCGCGGGCGATCCGGTTCAGCGCTTTGCTCGCGAGCCAATGCCAGTTGCTCGGTCCGGTCGCCTTCAGATGGCTGATCTGCAGCGGCACGCGCAGCGCTTTTGCCACCGTGAGCATCTCCTCGATCGAGGGCAGCAGCCGCATCGCCTCCTCGCGCATGTGCACGGAGAGCACGATATCGGTGTTTTTGATCGGTTCGAGCGCGCGGATCAGTTCCTCGGTCGTATAGAAGCATTCCGGCGCGTAGCCGAGACCGAGCGAAACGCCGTACGCGCCCTCCTCGAGCATCTGTTCCGTCAGCTTGTGAATCGCCGTATAGTCCTCCGCGTCGAGGCGCGTCTTATGGAATCCGACGGCGGTTGCGCGGATCGTGCCGCCGCCCGCGAGCATCATGGCGTTGACCGGAATCGGATGCTTGCGAAGCGCCGCATGGTACTGCGCAAGAGATTCCGTCTGGATCCCCGCAAAGTCGCCCGTCACCGGCCGCAGATACGCCGCCGTCGCGTCGGCATTGCTGCCGAACTGCGGCACGAGCGAAAGCCCGCAGTTGCCGTTTCCGATCGTCGTAATGCCCTGAAAAAGATCGCACAGCCCGTAGTTTGCGCGGAAGATCGCCGCGTCCGCGTGGCGGTGCAGATCGAGAAATCCCGGGCAGACAACCTTGCCCGCGGCGTCGATTTCCCTGCCTGCGGGAATGTTTGCAAGGTCCCCGAGCGCTACGATCCGTCCGTCCGTCACGCCGACGTCCATGCGCATCGCGGGCGCGCCGGATCCGTTGATCACGGAGCCGTTTCGAATACAAAGATCGAGCATCGCCGCCTCCTTACCGTTTTTCGTTCCGTTCCCGAAAGACCGCATCCGCAAGGACGTCGACCGGCAGCGTGCCGTCGAGCGTCAGCAGTCTGCAGCGGAGCTGTTTCTGCCAGCGGTCGTGCTGCCGCACGCTGCGCATTTCCGGTCCCGCTTCGTCGTATGCCGCCGCCCACGCAAGAAACGCAAGATGCGCCTCGTACATGTCGCCGCCTTCCCGGATACGCGATCCGAACCGTTCGAACTCGCGCTTTTCGAGCCGTGCCAGCCGCACGTCGGTCGGCGTCACAAGGCGCACGGCAAGCGTAAACTGCGGGATCAGCGGATCGCCCCACCCGACCAGCGAGCCGGACAGCACGACGTGTTCCGCCGCATCGAGATCCCTGCCTAAAAGCGCAAGCCGCTCCTCGGGCGTCCGTTTGGTCGTAAACGGCGGATCGGTCGGCGCCCAGAGATAGTCGTCGCTGTCCAGATGCTTAAAGCCCGTTTGGGCGCAGATCGCTTTTGCAAGCGTTGTCGTTCCCGCGCCGGACGCGCCGAAGATATGAATCCGTTCTTTCATCGTTCTACACCGAACGCACAAAGCCGACAAACCGCGTGCCCTGATACGTCAGCTGTCCGCGATCGCCCTCCGTCAGCGCGTCATACACCGTTTCGTCCACATCAAACGTCCGCTGCGCGTCGTCTGCGGTCAGAAACGTCACGTGACGGGACGTGAACCTCGTGTATCCGTGCGCGCCCGTCGTGTCGCCCGCGACCGGATGCCGTTGTACGGTTGTGTGCTTTTCGAGCACAGACGCATCGACCGTCGTCTGCGCCGCGCGGTCGTTTCTCTTTTTGCGCACGATGCCTGTCACGATGATCGCGGCGATCCCGCCGGAGACGATCAGAAACAGAACGGCAAACAGAATCACGCCCAGCAAAAAAACGCGGCTCATTTCTCCCCTCCCGTTTCGTCATGCAGCAGGAAATCGAAGAAGACCGGTATCCGCTTCTCCCATGCCGCCTCGTTGTGCACCGCATCCGGCACGACGCGCGCCGCGACGTCCGCACCGGCAAGCGACAGCCATTTTGCCGTATCGAACATCTGCGCAAACGCTTCGCGCTGTCCGTCTACCTCCGCGCTGCCGAGGTCCATGTAGATGCGCGTCGGCGCCGCAAGCGGATGCGCCTGAATCAGTTCCTTCATGCCCTTTCTGCTCACCCAGAGGCTCGGCGAAAGCGCCGCGCCCATCGAGAAAACGCCGTTGTACGCGACCGCGGCGTAGAGCGTCATCAGCCCGCCCATCGAGCTGCCCGCGATCATCGTATGCGCGCGGTCCGGCAGCGTGCGGTAGGTGCAGTCGATCTCCGGTTTCAGCGCCTTCGTGAACCACTCCATAGTCTCCCGGCCCTGCGCCTTGAAGTGTCCGAACCGTCCGTTGATGTCCCACGGTGTATACTCGTTGATGCGCCGGTTGCCCTCGGTGTTGCATTCGACCGCAACGAGAATCAGCGGCAGTCCGGTCTTTTCGAGGTATTCCTTCATGCCCCAGCTCTTGCCGTAGGTTGCATGGCTGTCATAGAACACGTTGTGCCCGTCGAACATATACAGCACCGGATAACGGCGCTCGCTGCGCCGGTAATCCTTCGGCACATAGACGTAGAGCCTGCGCGGCTTCTGCGTCGGCAGCGTCGGAATTTGAATCTTTTTGACGTAGATCATTTGCTCCTCCCCCATGCGAAAAGACCGCCGGACGACGGTCTTTCCGGGATTCTCTTATACGTTGACGAAGGTTTCCAGCGTATCGCCGCAGGCGTCGAGCTGATCCCTGCCCGCAACGACGCAGATTTCGTTGTCCGCCGCGATGTCCTCGATCGCGTCGCACAGCCTGAGCAGGTCCTCCGGCTTGGTGGCGATCAGCTGACGGTAGCGTTCGACGATCTGCTCGCGCGTGATGCCGCGGAAATCGAACATCGTCGCCGCCGCCATCTTCGCCGACGCGTTGCGCAGCGGATCGATCGCGGAGACCGAGCTCAGGATGTAACCCGTCAGGTCCGGATCGTCCTTGCAGAACGCGCGGATGAAGTCCGCCGTGCGCTTCATCACGTCGAGCGAACGGTTGGGCTGCGGATCGCGGTAGGTGTAGAACATCAGATCGCCGTGATCGCGCGCGACAAAGCCGCAGCCGTACGCGCCGCCCTGCACGCGGATCTCGCCCCAAAGGAACATGAAGTTCAGAATATTGGCGAGCACCTGGAAGCTGCCGGAATACGTGCCGCCGTGGCGGAACAGGTTGCTGCCCATCGCGGCAAATCCGACCTGCGCCGGAACCGTCACGCCCTCGCGTGCAAACGCGGGCACCGGATACGCGGCAAAGCGGCGTTCGGGCGCCTTACCGCACGGCGGGATCACGTCGATCAGCGTATCGACCGCTTCTTCGGGCACCGCTTCCATCGTTGCGACGGTCAGCCGCTCGCGTACGAACAGACGCTTTGCAAGCGCGTCAAGCTTCGTCAGAAGGTCCTTCTGCGCAGCTTCGCCCGCCTCGTTGACGCCGTTCATCCATTCGATGAAGGACACGCCGCCGATCTTCTCGTCGGCAACGCCGCTCGCGGTCAGATGCGACGCGACGCGCATCATGCCGTAGCGATGTCCCTCCGCGGGCAGCGCGAGCTTGGCGCCGACCGCCATCTGCTGCAGAATCTCCCTGAGCAGCGCTTCGTCGTCCCAGCGTGTTTCGGTCAGAATCTCGCCGAGCAGTCTGACTGCTTGAACCGCCTGTTCCTTGAGGCAGGCGATCGATGCGTTCAGCAGAACGCGGCAGGTATCCGGCGAATCGCCGGGCAGAACGGCAGGCGAAAAGTCGAGCCGTCCGATCGTGTTCTTGATCGCAAGCGGCAGCTTGCTCCGCAGATGCTTTTCGGTCGCAAGCGCGCCGAGCAGCGCGGTCATGACCGGCAGCAGCGGCAGCTCGTCGAGTTCGAGATCGTCCGCCGCAAAGTACGCGCGCACATACGCGGTATTGCCGCCGACGGTGTTGTTCAGCACGGGAACGCCGCCGCGCGTCGTCTTTTCCATCACGAGGCGGTCCGGTTCGTCGTTGAGATCGGAAAGCTTCAGCATCGGAATCGTTTTCAGCGCTTCCTCGCTGTCGGGCGTCTGCTGCCAGATGCGCAGCGTTTCCGCCTCGTTCTTAAGCCGTTCGCGGTCCGCATCGGTCCACTTCGCGCTTTCCGCCCGCACGCGCGCCGCTTCCTTCTCGCGCTTTTCGTCGCCGAGCGTCTTGGACGGCACCAGCACGATCGTCACGGTGTGCGAGTTGTTCAGAAATACATCCTTGATGAACTGCTCATAATAATCGGTGTCGAGCTTTTCTTCGAGCGCTTTCAGCGGCGCATCCACCGTCAGCGCTTCGGCGGGATCGCCGCCGTACAGCCAGGTGTCGTACATGGAAAGCGCTTCGCCCAGTCCGCGCGGGCCCCAGCCGCCCTCATGATCGCGCATGCGGAACGCAAACGCGTGCAGGCACGCCGAAAGGCGCTCCCTTTCGAGCCCTTCCTTCACGATCGCTTCAAGCGTTTCGCGCACCGTCGCTTCGAGCGCCTCGCGCTTATCTGCGTCGGTGTTCATCGCCTGCCAGCCGGCCAGCGACTGCTGCATACTGTCGTCGAGCTCGATCGAGAAATCCTGCGCAAGCCCCTTGTCGATGACCGCACGCTTCAGGGGCGCATCGTTGTCGCCGGTCAGATAGTCGGCAAGTACGGAAGCCGCAAAATTGCGTTCCTTGGTTTCGAAGCTGCCGAGAACCGTTGCCGAAGTGATGATCGCGCGGTTTTCCTCGGGTTCGTCCGCGCCGATCTCGTACGGCACTTCCTTTACAATGCGGTCGACCGGCTGCTGCATCGGGATCGTGAAGTTCGCTTCCTGCCGGTCATACGCGCAGAGGAACGAATCGATCTTTTCGAGCACGCTGTCGGCGTCGATGCTGCCGACGAGCGAGATGCGCGCGTTGGACGGATGATAGTACTTTTTGTGGCTTGCGATGAACTGCTCGTAGGTGAGGTCCGGAATGCAGGCCGGATCGCCGCCGGACACATGGCGGTAGCAGTTGTCCGGGAACAGCGCGCGCTGCAGCTCCTTGTACATGAGCGTCTCGGGCGAAGCAAACGCACCCTTCATCTCGTTGAACACAACGCCCTGATAGCAGACGTCCTCGCCCTCGCCCTCATAGCGCCAGCCCTCCTGACGGAAGATCTCCGGCTTATGATAGATCGACGGATGCAGCACGGCGTCGAGATAGACGTCGATGAGATTCAGAAAGTCCTGATCGTTGCGGCTCGAGACCGGATAAACCGTCTTGTCCGGATAGGTCAGCGCGTTCAGGAACGTCCGCACCGAGCTCTTCAAAAGCTCGACAAACGGCTCCTTGACCGGATACTTGTCCGATCCGCACAGCACCGAATGCTCGATGATGTGGAACACGCCGGTCGAATCCTCCGGCAGCGTCTTGAATGCGATCGCAAAGGTCTTGTTCTCATCCGGGCGGTCGAACCACGCAAGCTGCGCGCCGGACTTCTCGTGCTCCATTTCGATCAGCTGACAGCCGAACTCCGCAAGCGTGCGCATGCGCGTGACGCAGAAGCCGTGATGCCGTTCATTTATCTGCATATTGATTCCTTTCCCGATCCGTCGGATCGCGCTCCGGTTCAGCCGGAGCCGTATGAATAGTATTATACCGTATCCGTTCGGCTTCTGTAAAGGACGCGGCGTGAAAAAAGCGTGAATTTCCGTGCGCGAACCCGGTGGATTTTTCCGGAATTCATGGTATAATAAAGCAAAGCGCAAAGGAAGAACTGCCATGACGCCGACCGTATGGACCTATCTGATCGTCTGTCCGCTGGTGCTGCTCGCCGGATTTGTGGATTCGGTCGCGGGCGGCGGCGGCGTGATTTCGCTGCCCGCCTATCTGCTTGCGGGGATTCCGGTCAAGCTTGCGGCAGGCACGAACAAGCTTGCCAACGGCTGCGGCACCGCGCTTGCCGTCGCAAAATACGCAAAGAGCGGCAACATCGAATGGCTCTGCGCTCTGCCCGCGGGTGTCGGCGCGCTTTCGGGCGCTGCGATCGGTTCGCGCATTGCGCTTCTTTTGCCCGACCGCGCGCTGCAAATCGTCATCCTGACCGCGCTGCCGGTCGCGGCGGTCATCCTGATTTTAGCGAGAAAGAGTACCGACGGGGACACGAAGCACCTCCCGAAGCCGAAGATTCTGTTGTTCGGCGGGCTGATCGGCTTTGTCATCGGCATCTATGACGGTCTGGTCGGTCCCGGCACCGGCACGTTCCTCACGATCGCGTTCTCCGTGGTGCTCGGCTTCGGACTGTTGAAATCCTCCGGCTGCGCGCGCGTTGCAAATCTCGCGTCGAACATCGCCTCGCTGATCGTCTATCTTCTGAACGGCAGCGTGCTGTTTTCCGTCGGCATCCCCGCCATCTGCTGCTCGATGATCGGCAACTGGCTCGGCGCCCGTTACGCGATCAAAGGCGGCAGCAAGCGCATCCGTCTTGTCATGTTCTTCGTGCTCGGTCTGCTGTTCTTGAAGACCATTCTGCAAATTACCGGCGTGATCGATTTTTGACACATCTGACGCATCGTCCATACCATCGAATATCTCTTTCCGCCCATGCGCAAGCGGCGCTTGACACTGTCAAGCAAGTCATGCTTGCGCGTTTTTTTGCAGCATGTTAGAATGAAGCCAGTAACAAGGAGAATGGATTATGACAGTCGGAGAGCGATTACAGCGATACAGAAAAAGCCTGAATCTTTCTCAAGAGGAACTCGGTCAGCGGCTTTTGGTCAGCCGTCAGACGATCAGCCAATGGGAAACGGATCAAACCCTGCCGACGGTTGACAATCTGATGCGCCTAAAGGAACTGTTCGGTGTGTCGATCGATACGCTGCTGTCCGGAGAGGAACCCGACGAGCAACCGGAAGCGAAGGAAGAGCCGCTTGAGACGTATCTGTTTACCTTCAAAGATGCGGAGAAAAAAGCATATTACAGCAACCGGATGTTTGCATTCATAAAGCGTCCCTTGATTCTTCTGCTGATTCAATTGGTCGCTACGGTTTCCCTGCTGATCCAGCCCGTACTTCAGTATGCTGCTTTGCGGGTTGTACTGATCGTTTTGTTAGCGGTTCATTTGTTCGGATTCCTCGCAGCCTTTCTGCGAGCAAGAAAGAATCAAAAACAAATTGTCGAACAGATTGCTTCGAACAGTTATCGATACGATTTCTATCGTGAGCATTTTACGCTGCGCGTTGAAAAAGACGGCGCTTTATCTTCCTTCTTTGTCATTCCGTATGCGCAGATTACTCGCGTCGAAAACGCCGACGACTTCACCTTTGTCTATTACAACAACAAACGAGCGCTCTGCGTTCTTCGAAAATCCGATCTGCAGCCTGATTCGGTTTTGTTCCGGATCATGCCGCATGTTCCGAAGAAAAAGACCTATCGGAATGCTTTCGGCGTATGGCGCGCCGTGTCCGTGATTTCTTTCGTTCTTGCGATCGTCTCCTTGCCCGCAGCGCTCTGGCTCATGTCCTCCGTGACGCCGGCGGGCTCTGCCTTGCAAGAGACAGCGCTTCCCAATTTTTGGATCGTCTCGGCGATACTACCGGTTCCGGTCACATCTATTATAATCGGATGTATCCTGAAATCAAAAGGTCTGCAATATAAAAAGAACCTTATCCTCGGCATCATTATGACAGCAATCCTGGTTTCAATGGCTTGTGTTTCGTTTTTGACATACTATCTGTATGCAACGGGTATGCTGATCCGTTAACCGCTTTACCGCGCATAAAGTCTGCATATAAGGCAGATCATTCGCTGACCGTCGTGATCGATTATTCATCCTATAACATAAAAAAGCGGTCCGGAAAAACGGACCGCTTTTGCATTTGAGGTTTACAGTTTGAAGATCAAGGCGACGAGCGTAAACAGCCAGTGCGCCGCGATACCGGCGCAAAGACCGCCGATCGTGTGACAGAGGATCGCCTTGCCGGTGAAACGGTTGCACTTCAATGCGTCCATCATGGAGACGTGCGTGGACAGATAGCCGCTCCAGCACATGCAGATCGCGGTGAACACGGAGATGTCGTTCAGAATCGCTCTCGACGCCGCGCCGCTTGCCGCGCTGTCCACAACGATCGCTTCGATCATGGGGAGCGCCGCGCCCGCGCTGCCGAGCGCCGTGACCGGCACGCCGAGCGCTTCGGTGCTTGCAAAGCCGAACAGCGGCTTTAAGAGGAAATTGATCTTTCCCGCAAGCCACGGGATCGCGCCGATACCTTCGTACGCGCCGCCGGTATAGCCGCCGTCGGGCATGCCTTTGGTCAGCATCATGACGACGGAGCAGATGATCAGCACGCCGGGGATGATCGCAAGACCGAGCTCGACGCCCTTCTTGCCGCCGTCCATCAGCGCGTTCAGCACATGCAGAAAGCCCTTCGGCGTCTCGGTCAGCGTGTCCTCCTTGACCTCCGTTTCGACAACCGCGGGACGGTCCTTGCCGAAGAACCGCTTCATGAAGAACAGCATCAGTCGGGTGGAGACGATCGCGCCGACGACCGTGCCGAGGTTGCCGCAGAGCGCCGCCCAGATGACGCCCGTGCCGAGCGTTCCGCCGCCCGCCATCTTCGTGTTCGAGAACGCGAGCATGAAGCTCGTGACGATCAGTCCCATCCCGAACGACGTGCCGAGATTGGTCAGCGCCGGAACCTGATACGCCTTGAAGTAGCGGCGGAACTTGGCGTCGCTCGCAAGCGTCAGGATCGCGGGGTTGTCGGAAAGGTACGTCGTGACGATGCCGAGCGCCGATGCGCCGGGCATGCCGAACAGCGGCTTCATCAGCGGCGACAGGACCTTGTTGATGAGATCGACGACGCCGAACACCGTCATCAGTTCGGACAGCGCGCCGGCGATGACGGCAAGCGCCATGATATAGAACACCGTGTTGATCAGAAGATCAAACGCCGTTTTCATCAGTGTATTGATCGAATTGCTCAATCCCATCGGGATTGCGAAGATCGCAAAGAACGCGATGATCGACAGCAGGCAAATCAGCGCAACGGCGAACTTTCTCCGCCGTGCACGCGCCGGACCGAACGACTTCTTTTTGGCTTTGATCTGCTTCTCCATGTACGAACCGCCCCTCCGTTTTGGGGCTCAGATTACATATTGTAGTACTTGTCGAACTCTGCCGGATGCGGGATCTTGGCGATCTCGAGGCATTCGTTGCGCTTGCGCTTGATGAAGTTCCTGATGAGTTCCTCCGGGAACACGCCGCCCGCGGTCAGATAGTCGTGATCCGCTTCGAGCGCATCGAGCGCATGTTCGAGCGAGGTCGGCAGATGATGCAGCTTCGCCTTCTCCTCCGGCGGCAGCTCGAAGAGGTTCATATCGTAGGGGCCCCAGCCGTTCGCATGCGGATCGATCCGCTTCTGAATGCCGTCGAGACCTGCCATCAGGATCGCCGCGTAGCAGAAGTACGGGTTGCAGGTGCCGTCCGGATTTCTGAGCTCGAACCGGCGCAGGTTCGGCGTCTTCGCATATGCCGGAATGCGGATGACCGCGCTGCGGTTCGACGTCGCATAGCCGACGGTGACCGGCGCTTCAAAGCCCGGGACGAGACGCTTGAACGAGTTGGTCGACGGGTTCGTGATCGCGCAGAGCGACGCGATGTGCTTCAAAAGACCGCCCATGAACCAGTGCGCTTCCTGACTGAGGTGCGAATAGCCGTTGTCGTCAGAAAAGACCGGTTCGCCGTCCTTGAACAGGATCATATGCACGTGCATGCCGCTGCCCGCCTCGCCGTAGACCGGCTTCGGCATCATGGTCGCGGAAAGACCGTACTTCTCGGCGGTGTTGCGGATGATGTACTTGATCATCATGCTGCCGTCCGCCATCTTCGTCATCTCGCCGAGCAGCGGTTCGATCTCGAACTGACCTGCGCCGCCGACTTCGGGATGGTGATACTTCACGGGGATGCCCGCCTTTTCGATTTCGAGGCACATCTCACTGCGGCACTCGTACGTCCGGTCCAGCGGCTTTGCGACATGATAGTGCTTCTGGAACGGAACGACGCAGCCGCGGCCTTCGGTCTCGCTGTTCCAGTACGCCTGATCCGCGTCGAGGAACGCCGCGATCGCGTTGTGATCGACCTTCCAGCCGACCTGATCGAACAGATAGAACTCAAACTCCGGCAGAATCTTCATCTCGTCCGCAATACCGGTGTCCTTCATGTACTGCACCGCCGAATTGACGATGTTGCGCGGATACTGCGCGAGCGGACGGTTTTGCGGATAGTCGATGATCATGGCGTTGCCGATCATGGACAGCGTCTTGACGCTGCAAAACGGATCGATCATCGCGGTTTCGAGATCGGGGATATAGACCATGTCGCTCTTTTCCACGACGGCGTAGCCGTAGTTGGACGCATCGAAGCCGATGCCGTTTTTCATGGTATCTTCATTGAAGTTCGTTGCGGGAATCGTAACGTGCCGGAACTGACCGTCGATGTCGACGATCTTGAAGTCGACCATCTGCACATCCTGTTCCTTGATGAGCGCCATAATGTCTTTTGCCGTAGTAGCCATGCGTGACCTCCATACAAACAATAATACGATTCGATCATTCGAATCCATCGTCATTTTAACACAGGAATTCGCGTTTGTATACGGTCTTGCGCGCTTCCGAAAAAATATAAAAAATCAGTATGCATTCCGATTTGACGGCGCGGCGGTTCCGTGATACAATGCGGAGAGTTCATCCGATACGGAGGCATTTCCATGGAACAGAAAACGCTGCTGATCACCGGCTTCATGCCGTTCGGCGGAGACGCCGTGAACCCCTCCTGGGAGGCGGTCAACGTACTGCCGGACGCAATCGGCGCATACCGGCTCGAAAAGCTGCTGCTGCCGGTCGAATTCGGACGCGCCGCCGCGCTTGCGATCGAAAAAGCGGAGGCGGTTCACGCCGCCGCCGTGCTCTGCGTCGGGCTTGCCGCAGGCAGGAACGCCGTGACGCCCGAGGTCGTCGGCATCAATCTGCGCGACGCACGGATCGCGGACAACGCAGGCGTGCAGCCGCAGGACGAACCGGTCGTACCGGACGGTCCCGCCGCGTATTTCTCGACGCTTCCGGTGCGCAAAATGACCGAAGCGATTCAGGCATCCGGCATCCCCGCCGCGTTGAGCTATACCGCAGGCACCTATGTTTGCAACGACCTGCTCTATTCCGTGCTGCACCGTTTCCGTGACAGCGAAACGCGCGTCGCATTCATCCACGTGCCGAGCCTGTCCGAAACCTTTTCGCTGTCCGTTCTGTCCCGCGCGCTCACAGCCGCGGTCGAGGCAATCTGAAATTAGGGGAAAACCACGTGAAGAATCTGTTCGGCAAGGCATTTTTCAAGGAAATGCTGCCGCTTGCGATCCCGATCGCGCTGCAAAACCTGTTGATGGCGTCGTTCCGCCTCGTCGATATGCTGATGCTCGGTCAGTATTCCGGCGATGCGATGGCTGCCGTCGACCTTGCGAGCCAGATGTCGTTTCTCGTGGATCTGCTGTCGTTCGGCGTGGCGAGCGGCTGCGCGGTGTTTCTCGCGCAGTATCACGGCGCGAACAACCGCGAAGGCATCTGGCGCGTGATGGGCTGCGGGCTCGTGACGCTCGTGCCGATCGGGCTGCTTGTCACATTCCTTTCCCTTGCCTTCCCCGAAACGATCATGCGCGTGCTGACCAACGACACGAACCTTCGCGAGATCGGTGTGTCTTATCTGTCAATCGCCGCGTTCTCCTACCTCGGCATCGTCGTCAACTCCGTGCTGTCCACGGTCCTGCGCTCGACCGAGCGCGTGCGTCTGCCGCTGATCGCAAGCGGCACCGCGGCGGCGCTGAACGCGTTTTTGAACTACGTCCTGATCTTCGGGCACTTCGGCTTCCCCGCCCTCGGCGCGCGCGGCGCAGGCATCGCGACGGCGGTTTCCGCCGCGTTCGGTCCGCTGATCCTGATCGTCGTTTCGCTGATCCAGCGCAACATCCTGATCGCGCCGGTCCGTTCCGTCTTTCATCTCAAGGGTTTCTTTCTCCCGTTCTGGAAGCGTTCCCTGCCCGCGTTTTTGAACGAAACGCTGTGGTCGGCGTCGATCGTCGTCGTCAACGCGATCTTCGGGCACATGGGTGCGGAGAACTACGCCGGACTGTCGACGGTCCGCACGATCGAAAACCTCGTCTTCGTCTTTTTGATCGGCGTCTGCCACTCGTGCAACATCCTCGTCGGCAAGCACATCGGTGCGGACGACGTACCCGGCGCCAAGCGCATTGCGAACTCGTTCCTGGTGCTGACGCCGCTGTTCGGGCTCGTGCTCGGCGGCATCGTGCTGCTGATGCGCGGACCGGTCGTCGATCTCTTTCAGATCGGCGACACATCCAAATCCGTGGCGCGCGCACTGCTTCTGCTGTACGCGTTCGAGATCGGCTTGCGCAACATCCCCTACATCGCGGTCGTCGGGATCTTCCGCGCCGGCGGCGATACGCGCATCGGCTTTTACGGCGATCTCGGCATCCAGTACCTTGTCGTAATCCCGATCGCCGCGCTTTTGGGGCTCGTGCTGAAGCTTCCGTTCGTCACGACCTACGTCGTGATGCAGCTGTGCGACGATCTGGCGAAGAACCTCGTCTACCTGATCTACTACAAAAAGGGCAACTGGATCAAGCCGGTCAGCCGCATCGGCATCGACTTCTCGGACCGCTGACATAAAAACACAAAAACTGCCGCGAAAAACGGCAGTTTTTTTACGTTCAAATGCAGACGAACAGGCGGATCAGCAGAACCGCCGCAAGCAGCAGCAGAAGCAGCGCGGCGAACAGCAGAACGGTCGCGGCCTTCCCCTGCCGTTTGATCAACGCGACCGCAAACAGCGCGATCGCAAGCAGCAGAACGGCTGACGCAACCACGATCCGAAAGGTCCTGTCCCCGTCCTCCGTCCGGTCCTTGCCGGGCGTCGGCGCAGGCGTTTGCTGCGGCGCAATCGCCGGTTCTGCGGTCGGTTCCGTCGTCGGTTCCTGCGTCGGTGCGAGCGTAGGTTCTGCACTCGGCTCCGCAGTCGGTTCGGGCGTCGGTTCCTCGGTGGGCTCGGGCGTCGGTTCTGCGGTCGGTTCCGGCGTCTGCTCCGGCGTCGGATCGATATGCTCGAACAGGTCGTTGATGCCGGTATCGAGTCCGACCGTGCTGAACACCAGTCCGAACCGTTCCAGACTGCACTCGTTCTCGTTGTTGCACAGATGGTTCCAGAGCCGCTGCGACTGATGGCATTGATACGCCTCCTGTGCAACCTCCAGCCCCGTGCGCCCGTCGAACGCCGCAAGCGGTTCCGTCGCGGTGATGAAGATCGGATTTTCCGCGGCAAGGTGCAGATAGAGCTTCTTGACCTGCCACACGCCGTACTGCGAAGCGGAATCCGGATCGTACATAGGATCGGCGGCGTCCTTCACCGCAAGGCGGATCGTCTCCGCAATCATCATGTGCTGCCAGTGTCCGTACTCGCCGTTGTCATCGTGCGTGACCGCGACCTCCGGTTTCAACCGTCTCAGATACCGCACGAGCACGCGCTCCACGTCCTCCGGCAAAAACTCGTTCTTGCGCGCTTCGCGATACTTGGCGCCGATATCGGGCAGCCCCGCCATCAGCGGATACGTGCGCAATCCCATGATCCACGCGCCGTTGAGCGCCTCGGTCCTTCGTACGCGCGTACGCGTCGCAAGATACAGGATCGTACCGTTGAAGCCGCGCTCCGCGCAGTAGGTCGCGACGACGTTTCCCATGAACAGGCAGTCGTCGTCCGGATGCATGGCGATCACCAGAAAGTCGGCCTTCTGTACGGTCGGATGCCACGGATGATAGTCCTTCGGCGAGCCGCCGATATACGGGATCAGCGTACACAGATCCGCATCCGCATGCGGCGTCAACCGCACGCCGAACACGCCCTCCGCGATCTCGACGCCGTTGTTCCAGTACGGTTCGCCCTCGCGCGTTTCCAGAACGCCGCCGTCCGCGTCAAGCAGCTCGATCGTATACGGCGCTGGATCGACGCCGATCTTGTCGGTCCACTCGAAGTACACGAAATCGACCTCCGCACTCTTCCACCGCACCGAAACCCACTCGTCCTTCGAGAACGAATAATAGGTCCCCTCGTCGCGGTCGCCGAGCCGGTTCACAAGGGACTTGCGCTTGCGCGCGTCCGCATAGGTGCTCTTTTTTGCATAGCTTGTCGGCGCATCGGTCGTCCGGTCCGCAGAAGCGGCGCCCACCCCCGTGCACAGCAGCGCAAGGGAAAGCAGCGCCAATATGATTTTGAAAAACGGTCGTTTCATGTCGATTTGCCTTCGCGATACTATACCACTTCCGCGATCCGCTTGTCAATCGCGCGGCGTCACAGTCCGAAGCGTTTCAAAAGCAGCATAAACCCGAGCAGCAGCGCGAGAAAGCCGAAGTTGAACGCGGAGAACGTGCGCACGTACTGCCACGTCTTGCCGGGATTGTGATGCAGATACTCGCGGAACGTGATGAGGCTTGCGAGCGACGCGATCAGCGTGCCGACGCCGCCGATATTGACGCCGACCAGCAGGTCCGCATAGTTCTCGGTGAACTGCGAGAGCAGGATCGCGCTCGGCACGTTGCTGATGAACTGGCAGGAAAGCGTGCTCACGACCAGCACGTTGCGGTTCAGAAGCCCCGAAACGAACGTGCGCACGGCTTCGATGCGCGCCATATTGCCCGCGAAGATAAAGAAGAATACGAACGTGAACAGCAGCGGATAATCCACCATCGCCAGCGCTTTGCGGTCCGCAAACAGCAGCACGGCGGGAATCACGATCAGCCCGATCCAGTACGGAATCCCGCGGAATACGATCACGATCGACAGCGCGAACAGCGCAAGATACAGCGCGACGCGCTTTTTGTTGAGCTTCATCTCCATGCCGTCGAGCTTCAGCGGTTCGGGTTTGACGAACAGGATGCAGCAGAGCGTGATCAGCGCGACCGCAAAGACGAACGGCGGCGCCATGATCCGCATGAATGTGAGGTTCGGAATCTCGAACCGGCTGTACAGGTACAGATTCTGCGGATTGCCGAACGGCGTCAGCATGCCGCCGAGGTTTGCGGCGATGTTCTGCATGATGAACGTGAATGCCATGTATTTCTCGTTCTTCGTGGTGTTCAGTACGAAGAATCCGAGCGGCAGAAACGTCAGCAGCGCCATGTCGTTGGCGATCAGCATCGAGCCGATGAACGTGATATAGACGAGCGCAAGCACGCAGAGCCGCGCGGTCCGGAACAGGATCACGACCTTACGCGCAAGGATGTAGAAGAAATAGATGTTCCGCAGCGCGCATACCACCGCCAGCACACAGAACAGACAGGTCAGCGTGCGGAAATCGAAATAGCCGAGGTACGCGCGGTCCACGGGCACGATGCAGCTCGTGATCACCGCCGCGCAAAACGCGATCAGCATCACGACGTTCTTCCGTGCAAAGTGCACGATCCGTTTTACCGCTTTGCTCTGCATTGTGTCCCCCAACCTTCGTCCCTGCGGCTGTTTCAGCAGAAAACGGCGGGACAAGCCCGCCGCCTGTGTCTTTCGTACGATTACGGATCCGGCACCCAGACCGGTTCCCAGTGTCCTTCCTCGGGCGAGTCGACCACCCATTCCACGTGCCAGCCGGTGACGCCGTCATGCTCCTTGTGGTACGCCTGATCCGCCATGCAGGAATCCTTGTCGAGGAAGACCTTGCCGCAGACGTGGCAGTGCCATTCCTGATGCTTGACCTCCGGCTGATCGACCACCCACACGAGTTCCCAGTGCCCGCCCTGCGCGGGCGTAGCGGTCGGCGCCGCGGTCGGCTGCTGTGTCGCCGCGGACGGCTGTACGGTCGGCTGCGTACTCGGCGCGGCGGTCGGCTGTGCGCTAGGTCTCGGCGTCGGCTTGCGCGTCGGACGCGGTGTGACGGCGGCGCTCGGCGTCGCGTTGCCTGCCGTTGCGGTCGGCGTTGCGGGTTCCGGCGTGTTCTCTGTCTGCGCGGACGGCTCCGCGGTCGGTTCTTCGGTCGGCTCCGGCGTTTCGGCGGCAGGCGTGCCGTCGAGCACGCACAGCAGCGCCTTGTGTTCTTCATCGAACACGTAGTACGCGCCGAAGATATGATTGACTTCCTCTACGCTGACCGGAATCGCGCCGTCGCGCATGTTGCCCTGTCCGTCCGACGGATAATACAGCTGCGCCGCTTCTCCGTTGACCGACGCAAGCGCAAGCTGCGGATAGCCGGATTCGCCGTCCGTCCAGCCCTTGGCAAGCCGCGGAAAGTCCGCAAAGCCCGCGCCGTTGTCCACGCGCACCTCTGGATACTGCGGATATGCGGGCAGGAAGCCGTACTGACCGGTGGTTTCCTCAAAGGCGTATACGAAGAAGCAGACCTCGCCGTGCTCGTCCGAGCAAGCGTATACCGGAACGTCCATACCGTCGAGATCGATCCGCACGAGCGGATACCGTTCCAGCTCCGAATTGGAAAGAACCGCGATGTGGTAGCGCGGTGCGGATTCGCTTTCCTGCGTATCCGCGGTTGCCTGCACGACGGGTTTTGTCGAGCCCTGCGCATCCGCACTGTCGCTTCTGTCCGAACGAATCAGAATCAGCAGAACCGCAGCCAATGCAACCGCCAATATGATCGCAATGATTTTCTTAACGTCCATATCGCATGCCTTTCCGGTTTTTTACGACTTTATCTTACCACAGAACGCTCGCATTTGCAATCGAGCGTCTGAAAATACACAAAAAATTCATCAACCGCCCGCACGAAAAAAGGAGCCGTTTCCGGCTCCGGAGTTCGTAGAACGCGTCCGTTCTCAAAGCCGAACCATCAGGTTCCGGCAGTCCGGCGCGCCGTCGTCTATGTAGCCGGTATCGACGAATCCGACCGTTTCGTAGACGTGCAGCGCGGCGGCGTCCGTTTGCTTCACGCACACCTCCGTGCAGTCGTATTTGCGCTCCGATTGCAGTTCCTTCAGGATCAGGCGCAGCGCTTCCGTGCCGTACCCTCTGCCCTGATATCGGGCGTCGATCATAAACTGCTGCAGATCGTAGCAGGCGGGTTCTTCATCCAGATCCCTGACCAGCGCAAGTCCGACGAGCGTATCGCCGTCCGCAATCCCGATCACCCGCGCATGGCAGTCCCGATAGACGTATCCGCGCGCAAGGATCCCGACCGCGCTGTCCAGAAACCCTTCCTGCTCCGGATGCACGCGCAGCCCCCGCGCTTCGGCGAAGTTCCGTTCGGTTATTTCAACGAGTCTCAGCATGCCGTTCTCCCGTTTCCGTCGGTGCAGAATTCGATGTGCTGCGCGGCAAAAGCGTTCGAAACGCGCCGCAGGCGATCATAACCGCGAAAGGCTTTTCCTTTCGTTCACTCCCACTCGATCGTGCCGCAGGGCTTGGGCGTGAGATCAAACGCGACGCGATTGACGCCCTTGACTTCCTGAAGGATGCGGTCGGTGATGCGCTGCAGGGTGGCAAACGGAATGTCCGGCACGGTGGCGGTCATGGCGTCGACCGTGTTGACCGCGCGCAGAATCACCGGCCAGTCATAGGTGCGCCTGCCGTTGCGGATGCCGGTGGACTTGAAATCGGGAACGATCGTGAAGTACTGCCATACCTTGCCTTCGAGTCCCGCCTTTGCAAATTCTTCGCGCAGGATCGCGTCCGATTCGCGCACGGCTTCGAGACGGTCTCGCGTGATCGCGCCGAGGCAGCGCACGCCGAGTCCGGGACCGGGGAACGGCTGACGGTACACCATGGAATCCGGCAGGCCGAGCGCCTTGCCGACCACGCGCACCTCGTCCTTGAACAGCAGCTTGACCGGCTCGACGAGCGCAAACTTCATGTCCTCCGGCAGTCCGCCGACGTTGTGATGCGCCTTGACGCCGTCCGCGCTCTCCAGAATATCCGGGTAGATCGTGCCCTGCGCAAGGAATTCGATCCCGTCCAGCTTGCGCGCTTCCTCCTCGAACACACGAATGAACTCCGCGCCGATGATCTTGCGCTTGCGCTCCGGCTCCTCGACGCCCGCGAGCTTATCGAGGAAGCGATCGACCGCGTCCACATACACGAGGTTCGCGCCGAGCTGATTGCGGAAGACCTCGACGACCTGCTCCGGCTCGCCCTTGCGCAGAAGACCGTGGTTGACGTGCACGCAGGTCAGCTGTTTGCCGACCGCCTTGATCAGCAGCGCCGCGACGACCGAGGAATCGACGCCGCCGGACAGCGCCAGCAGCACCTTTTTGTCGCCGATCTGTTCTCTCAGCGCTTTGATCTGCTCCTCGATAAACGCGTTAGCAAGCGCTTCGGTCGTGATGCGTTCCATCGTTTCCGGTCGTTTGTTTCCCTGTTCCATGTTGCGGTTCCCCCATTTCAAAAGATTGTAACCATTGTACGGCACCGCCCTGCCGTTGTCAAGGCAAAGGCAGGGCGATTGCAAGGTTCTTCTCAAAAATACGTTCGCTTATTCCCACTCGATCGTGGCGGGCGGTTTGGGCGTGACGTCGTAGACGATTCGGTTGACGCCCTTGACCTCGTTTGCGATGCGCGCGGAAACGGTCTGAAGGACCTCCCACGGCAGCTTGGTGAAGTCCGCCGTCATGAAATCGCTCGTGGTGACGGCGCGCAGGGCGAGCACATAGTCGTAGGTGCGGAAATCGCCCATCACGCCGACGGTGCGGGTGTCGGTCAGCACGGCAAAATACTGATCCGCCCTGACCTTGGCGCGGTCGAGCTCCTCGCGGTAGATCGCGTCCGCCTCGCGCAGAATGTCGAGCTTCTCTTTGGTGATTTCGCCGAGCACGCGGATCGCGAGCCCGGGACCGGGGAACGGCTGCCGGTTGACCAGCGCATCGGGCAGACCGAGCAGCGTTCCGAGACGCCGCACCTCGTCCTTGAAGAGCCCGCGCAGCGGTTCCACGACGCCGACAAAGCCCATGTCCTTCGGCAGTCCGCCGACGTTGTGATGGCTCTTGATGACCGCGGCGTCGGTGCCGGATTCGACGACGTCCGGATAGATCGTGCCCTGCGCGAGAAACTCCGGCTTCCCGATCGTCTTTGCCGCCCGCTCAAAGGTTTCGACGAACAGACGTCCGATGATCTTGCGCTTCTGTTCCGGCTCGGATACGCCGTTGAGCGCCGCAAGGAAGGTCTCGCTTGCGTCGATCGCGATCAGTTCGAGATCGTGCTGCGAAAACGCCGCCTTGACCTCCTCCGTCTCGTTCTTGCGCATGAAGCCGTGGTCGACATAGATGCAGGTGACCTGCCCCGGCAGCGCCTTTGCAAGCAGCGCCGCGCATACCGAGGAATCGACGCCGCCGGACAGTCCGAGCAGCACATGCCGGTCGCCGACCTGCCGCTTGACCGCGGCGATCTGTTCCTTAAGATATCCGTCCATCGTATAGCCGTCCTCGGCGTGACAGACGTCGAACACGAAGCGCCGGAGCATCTCCAGTCCGTTTCTCGAAAGCTCCGTTTCCGGATGGAACTGTACGCCGTAAAGATTCTTTTCGCGGTTTTCGAACGCCGCGACGGGGCAGTTTGCGGTGTGCGCCGTCACAACGAAGCCCTCCGGCAGTCCGACCACGCGGTCGGTGTGGCTCATCAGCACCTGCTGGACCGGTTCGAGCCCCGAAAACAGCGCCGCGTTCGGATCGACCGTCGCTTCGACGGCGCCGTATTCGCTGGTCTCCGCGGACGCCACCGTGCCGCCGTGCATGTGGCACATGAGCTGCATGCCGTAGCAGATGCCGAGCACGGGAATGCCGAGCGCAAACAGCCCTGGATCGCACAGCTTTGCGTGATCGCCGTAGACGCTGTTCGGTCCGCCGGTGAAGATGATCCCCTTCGGCGCAAGCGCTTTCATCGCTTCGGGTGTGATGCTGCTCGGCTTGATCAGCGAGTAGACGCCGAGCTCGCGCACGCGACGCGCGATCAGTTCCTTATACTGTCCGCCGAAATCGACGATGATGATGGTATCCGCCATATCCGCCTCCTGAACAATCGATGGTATTATTGTACGGCGCGACGCCGTTCCCTGTCAAGGCAAGCGCGCGCGAACAGGAAAACGCCCGAGGAAACCTCCCCGGGCGTTTGACGCGTTTTCTTACAGCTCCGCAAAGTACTTGATGGTACGGACCATCTGCGAGGTGTAGCTGTTCTCGTTGTCATACCAGGACACGACCTGCACCTGATAGGTGTCGTCGTCGAGCTTCTGGACCATGGTCTGGTTCGCATCGAACAGCGAGCCGTAGGTCATGCCGATGATGTCGGACGAAACGAGCTTCTCGGTGGTGTAGCCGAAGGATTCGCTCTCCTGCGCCTTCATCGCCGCGTTGACCGCTTCCTTGGTGACGTCCTTGCCCTTGACGACCGCAACGAGGATCGTGGTGGAGCCGGTCGCAACCGGAACGCGCTGTGCGGAACCGATCAGCTTGCCGTTGAGTTCCGGAATGACGAGACCGATCGCCTTCGCAGCGCCGGTGCTGTTCGGAACGATGTTCGCCGCGCCTGCGCGTGCACGCTGGAGGTCGCCCTTCTTATGCGGACCGTCGAGGATCATCTGGTCGCCGGTGTACGCATGGACCGTGGTCATGATGCCCGCCTGAATCGGGAAGTTGTCGTTCAGAGCCTTGGTCATCGGCGCGAGGCAGTTCGTGGTGCAGCTTGCCGCGGAGATGATCTTGTCTTCCTTGGTCAGGATGTCGTTGTTGACGTTGAAGACGATCGTGGGCAGATCGTTGCCTGCCGGAGCGGAAATAACGACCTTCTTTGCGCCTGCGTCGATATGCGCCTGCGCCTTCGCCTTGCTGGTGTAGAAGCCGGTGCATTCAAGCACGACGTCCACCTTGAGCTTGCCCCAGGGCAGGTTCTGCGCCTTCGGCTCCGCATAGATGGTGATCTCTTTGCCGTCGACGGTGATGGAACCCGGAACCTTTACGGTCTTGCCGTCCTCTTCGAAGACGGGCTCCTTGGAAGAAACGGTGTGCTTGTTCTCGCCGATCACGCCGCAGTACCCTTTCTGTGCCGTGTCATACTTGAGCAGGTGCGCAAGCATTGCCGGGCTGGTCAGGTCGTTGATTGCGACGATCTTGTAGCCCTTTGCGCCGAACATCTGACGGAACGCAAGACGACCGATGCGGCCGAAACCGTTGATTGCAACTCTTACCATGTGGAAAATCCTCCTGAATATATTTTTACGTTATTATGGTACAACAAACACGCGGAAAATGCAAGCATTTCAAGTAAGATTTGCGTAAAAAGGCGGATCGGAATCAATACTCGATCGTCTTGATTCTGACGATGACCGCATCGCTGCCGGACAGTCGTCTGGTCAGCGTCATTGTCGCCGTCCCATGCTGCGGGAAATCCTCCGGAACCGGTATGACCAGCGCGTAGTCATAGAAGACCGTGTCGTCATCCGTATACCGATACATCGCCGAATACAGCGTGCCGTCCTCCGACGGGATATCGCGCCCGTCGATGCTGATTGCAATTGCGATGCCGCCGTTTTTGAGCGTGCCGGCATCGCTGCCGACAATCAGCTGCTGTTCGGGATCCGTCGATTCATAGAGCCGCACCACAAAGCAGTTCGGGAAGATCTCGCCGTACATCCATTCGGCGATCCCGCCGATGTCTTCCTCGGAATCATAGCGCCAGTCGATCCACAGTTCTTCCGACGGAGCAAACGTCTCAACGTGCGTTTCCTCCCCTGCGTCGCCCGAAACCGTATACCGAAGTTCCATCGTCAAATCTGCTTCCTCGTGATACGCAAAATATGCGTTTGCGTCGAATCCGTCGTCCCGATCGCCGGCCCGCAGCTGATAATAGCCTTTCGCGATCTCCTCCGGCGTCAGTTCGATCTCGAGCGCGGGATTCTCATCGTTCGGCGCAGTGAGCCGCAGTGAAACAGACGTGACCTGATCCGGCACCGATATGTTCAGCGCAGCGTAATACACCAGTGACGCACGATAGTAATAGATAACGTCTACTTCGGGCACCGGATCCGGCGTCGGAGCCGGCGTTGCCGTAGGCGCCTGCGTCGGTTCTGCCGTCGGCTCCATTGTCACAGCTGCGGTCGGCCGTGCGGTCAAAGCCGGCGTTTCGCTCGTCTGCGCCGCAGGCGGCGGCGTGACCGAAGCGGTCGGATCCTTCGTATGCGGCGACGAAAAGAACAGCAGGCCGACCGAAAACAAACCCATCGCGGCAAAATACAGCATGATCTTGCGCAGTCGGTGTTTGTCTGTCTCAGGTTCGACGATCGGCGCGTTCCGATTGAATTCGTCTGGCAGAACCGGATATTCAGGTGCGCCGTCCTCGTGAAACTCGGTCGGCACATCCATGATTTCGTGCAGTCGTTTTCTCATTTTTGATGCACGTCAAACTGCGGGAACGGCACCTCGACGCCGAGCTTGCGCATACCGATCAAAAGATCATGATTCAGTACGCGCGCACCCGCGAAGATGTCCGACTCCGCGACCTCCGCGTAGAATTTCAGAACGATCGAGCTGTCGTCCAGCCGGTCGATACCGAGATAGACCGGATCGGACTTCATCATTTCGGGATGCGCTGCACGGATTCTTTTGAGCAGCTCCGGTATCTTTTCTTCGAGCTCTTCGACGTCCGTATCGTACGGGATCGGAAACTCCGTAATCGCTTTGGACGAATTGTCCGAGCGGTTCAGGATGTTTTTCATATCCGAATTGTTGATGATCTTGACGTTCCCACCCGGATCGGTCAGTACCGTCGTGCGCACGCTGATATCCGTGACCGTGCCGCGGAATCCGTTGATCTCGATGATGTCGCCGATGTTGTACTGATTGTCAATCAGGATGAACATGCCGGTCACGATGTCCGCAATCAAGCTCTCCGCGCCGAAGCCAATGATCAGTGCGATGATGCCGAGACCGGCAAGGATCGTGATGATATCGACGCCGAAGACCGACAGCACCAGACAAATACCAATCAGAATGACGATGTAGCGCATCAGGTTGCGCGTCAGCGCGATCATCGTGCGCACCCGGTTGCTCTTCGGTTTGAGCAGGCTCAGAATATAGCCGACGGCGCCCTCCGCCGCAAACAGAACCAGAAGGATCACGGCGGAGTTCAGGATTGCCTTCGGATTCCATTGCACATGCGGAACTTTCTCGATCCAGCCGAGCGCATGTCCGACGAAGTACAGAATCACAGCCGCAACCGCACATGCGATGATACGAATCAATGCTCGATGTTTTTTCATAAACGCTCCTTTCCGAAACGGGCCATACCCGCTATCCCGTATGATATATTATATCGGATAGTCCTGCCCCCTGTCAATCGTGACGCATCAAAAAAGCTCTCCGCTTGCGCAAAGAGCTTTTTTCATCAGTACATGAAGCTGACCTTGAGGTCTCTGTCGCCGACCGTGAACGTGTAGCGATACCAATAGACGTCTCCGTCGTGCGTGTAGGGCGACACACTGATCATATCTCCGGTGCCGGTCTGGAAAATACCCGCTCCGGACCAGCCCTCCGCAGACGCATAGATCGTGACCCGCTGTCCCTCGTACACGGTCTTCGAACCGCCGAACGAACCCTTGGAGAATCCGCATCTGGAGGAGCATGTAAACGTATGCTGCGGCGGTACGGGCGTCGGTCTCGGCGTGGGTTTCGGCGTCGGTACCGGCGTGGGCGGCGCGCCGCCGCTTCCGTCCGACCAGCAGGCATAGACCTTGCACGGGATCCGCTTCTCAAGATCGCGGTCGTCAAACTTCCGCGCGTTCGACAGTTTCTCGAAGAAGTCGTAATAGGTGACCGCGTCGATCATATGCCCTTCGGCGTCGCACCATCCGGTAAACGTCTTCCCGCGCTTTTCCGGCTTCGGGAACGGTGCCAGATAGCAAAGCTGCCGATCGGCAAGCGGGAACCCGACATAATACGCGCCGAGCAGTTCTTCTCCGTCATAGAACTGCAGTTCGAACGCGCTGTGCTGCCACAGCCAGACTACATGGATCTCCGCTTCGCAAACGTCCGTGACGTTCTTCGGCACGATATCGAGATCCTCTGCCCTCAGCGTATTGCCGAGCAGAACGCTGCCGATCGAATGCGGCTGTGCGCCGCTGTCATACAGACTGTCGCGGTATGCCTCGCCGCTGTCCGCAAGCAGAACGTAGCCGATCGCGGTATAGCCCTCCGCCTTCGGAAGCCGCGGAAGCGTATATTCGGTGAACGTCGCCGCGTCAAACGTTGCCTCGCGGTAGATCTCACTCTCATAGACGGTCCGTCCCGCCGCGTCGGTCTGAGGAAGTTCGGAATAGATCGTCACATGGATCCTGCCCGTCCTCTCCTCCCGCGGCACTCTGATCGTGCCGCGCGTTCCGTCCGACCAGCAGGCATAGACCTTGCACGGCACGGGATGGTTCCAATCGCGATCCTCCGGCGTTTCAGCAGGCGGGATCGTCTGATAGAAATCAAACCGGGTCACGACGTCGATCATATGCCCTTCTGCGTCGCACCAGCCGACAAACGTCTTGTCGGGACGCGTCGGCTCCGGGAACGCTGCCAGACAGCAAAGCTGTTCCCGATCCGGTAGGAAGCCGATGTGATACTCGCCGAACAACTCCTCGTCATAGAACTGCAGCAGATGATCGGATTCCTCGCAGGTCCAGACGGCATGGATCTCCGCCTCATGCGTTTCGGTGCCGTCGTTCGGCAGGATGCCGAGATCGTCTATCGTCAGCGTACCGCCGAGCGCAACGGTCCCGATCGGATGCGGCGCTTCGCCGTCAACGATGAGACTGTTAAGATACGTCTGACCCTGCTCCGCGAGCAGCACATAGCCGATCGCGGTATATCCCTCCTGCTCCGGAAGCTCGGGCAGCCGGTATTCGGCGAACGTCGAAACTTCGAACGTCTGTTCGTCAAGGATCCTGCTCGGATATACGCCTTGCCCGGCGTTTTCCGTGTCGAAGATTTCCGAATATACCACGACATGGATTTTGCCGGCCATGATATCGATCGGCGTCGGTTCCGCCGTCACCGCTGTTGTCGGCACTGCTGTCGGCGCCGGGAGAGGCGTCGGTTCGGACGCATGCGCGACAGCGGACGATGCCGGCGTTGCCTGTGCTGCATCCTCCGTTTCGTTGAGTCGGACGATCGGCGTGATCACGCCGAGAATGACGATCCCGATCGAAGCAAGGTACAGCATGATCTTGCGCACCGTCGACGGCTTCCGTTCTTCGCGTTTGACGATCGGTGCGTTCAGGTTGTACTCATCGGGCGGCGCTGCGATCTCCTTGTTCGGATCGACCGCATATTCCGGCGGGATGTCTGTCCGGCTTTGCCACCGTTTTTTCGCGAACAGTTTCATCAGCCGCGCATGTCAATTCTCTGATACGGAACATTGACGCCGAGCTTACTCATGCCGAGCAGCAGATCGCGGTTGAGCGCGCGCATGCCCGCATAGATGTCCACCTCGGAAACATCGACCACAAATTTCAGAACGAGCGCGCTGTCGTCAATGCGCTCGACGCCGACATACTTCGGCACGCTGCGCATCAGCGGCTGGTTTGCATCATGGATCTCCTGCAGCATTGCGGGGAGTTTCCCTTCCAGCTCGACGAGGTTCACTTCGTACGGGATCGGGAACTCCGCGATCGCCTTGGATGTGTTGTCCGAACGGTTCAGAATATTCTTCATGTCCGAATTGTTGATGATCTTGACGTTCCCGCCCGCGTCGGTCAGCACGGTCGAACGGACGTTGATTTCCGTCACGGTGCCGCGGAACCCGTCAACCTCGATGATATCGCCGATGTTGTACTGATTGTCGATCAAAATGAACATGCCGGTGACGATGTCCGCGATCAGGCTCTCCGCGCCGAAGCCGATGATCAGGGCGATGATGCCGAGACCGGCGAGGATCGTGACGACGTCAACGTTGAAGATCGTCAGCGCAACGCAGATCGCCGCAAGGATCGCGGCGTATCGCAGAATATTCTTGGTCAGGGAAAGCAGCGTTCTCGCACGATTGTTCTTCGGTCTCGGAAGGCTCAGCAGGAACAGGATCAGACCTTCCGCCGCAAACAGAGCAAACACGATCAAAATCCCGCGCAGCGCTGCCTTCGCATTCCATTGAAACCGCGGGATCTCATCGAGATAGCCAAGATGCTTGCCGATCAGATAGACCAATACGGTGATTAGGGCGCATACAAGCGCCCGGATAAGCGCATAATGTTTTTTCTTCATATGAGCTCCTTTCGCGGGAACGGAATCCGACCGCAGCCGCTTGCGAATTATGGCTGTATATAGTATACTGTGTTCTGCGGCAAGCTGTCAATCACCCGCGGAAAGAAAGGAAATCATGTTTTCGGAAAAGGAACCGTTTTTGCGGCGCGTTGTGCGCCCGGATGCGCTTGAACCGTTCGGATTCGTGCATACGCCGGACGGCTATCGCTATGCCGAACCGTTTCTGGACGGCGCGTTTCGCGCGGAGATTCTGATCGACGAAGCGGGCGACGTGTACGGAAGCGTCGTCGACTGCGATCTCGAGGAGGAATACCTGCCGATCCGCACGGAAGCGGGCGTCGGCGCGTTCGTCGGAAGCGTTCGCGAAGGCTATCAGGCGATCCTTTCGCGCATCGCGGCGCAGTGCTTTATGGAGGAGCCTTTCATTTTCCCTCAGACCAACCGCATCGCGCTCGCGCTCGAGCGCCGGTACGGCGACCGGTTCGACCATCCGTTCCGTACCGCAAAAACCTATGCGGCGTTCCGCCATCCCGACACGCGCAAGTGGTACGGTCTCGTCATGGACATCAAGCGCTCGCTGCTGACGAAGGAACCGGCGGAGACCGCGCCGAAGGTCGAGGTCGTGAACCTCAAGATCGATCCGGACCGTTTTGGGGCGCTGACCGCGATCCCCGGCATCTTCCCCGCCTATCACATGAAGCGTCCGGAATGGATCAGCGTGCTGCTGGACGATACCGTGCCGGACGAAACGGTGCTCGAACTGCTCGACCGAAGCCGGAGCTTCGCCGCGCGCGGCGGGAAAAAGACGCCGCAGGACGGGCGGACGAACTGGATCGTGCCGGGCAATCCGCGCTATTACGACGTCGACGCCGCCTTTGCAAAGAGCGAGGAAATCCTCTGGAAGCAGTCGAGCGACGTCCGGATCGGCGACATCGTGTATCTGTACGTCGGCGCGCCGGTGTCCGCCGTGCGCTACCGCTGCGAAGCGGTCGCCGTGAATCTCCCCTATGCCTATGACGATCCGAACGTTTGCATCCGCCGCGTCATGCGCATCCGCCGTCTCAAGACCTACGCGCCGGACGCGCTGCCGTTCTCAAAGCTCTGCGAGCTCGGCATCCGCGCGGTCCGCGGTCCACGCACGGTGACAGCCGCATTTCTGGAATACGAAAAATCCCTGTGATCGACACAGGGATTTGTTTCACTCCATCTTATTTTTCTGTATTCAGTTCTTCGGCGACGATGTACAGCGGACGCCCTTTGAGTTCGTCGTACATTCTGCCGAGATACATGCCGTAGATGCCCATGAATCCGAACAGCAGTGCAAACAGCAGCACGCCGCCCGCAACAGCCCACAGCCACTGCGGGCACGCCGTTCCGAAGATCGCGGTCAAAACGATCATCGCAACCAGCCCGAGCATGCCGAGCACGCCGAGCGCGACGCCGATGCCGAACGGCAGCTCCAGCGGCTTCGAGGAGAAGTTGAAGATCCCGTCGCACGCGAGCTTGAGCATCTTCTTGAGCGTGTACTTCGTCTTGCCCGCCGCGCGTTCCTCGCGCACGTACTCGATCGGCACGGCTTCAAAGCCCATCCACGCGGACATTCCGCGCAAGAACCGCGCCTGCTCGCGCATCTTCAGAAACACGTTCGCAACCTTGCGGTCCAGAAGCCGGAAATCGCCGGTGTCGAGCGGGATCGGATACGCGCTCATCCACGAGAGCAGCCGGTAATAGAGCTTTGCGGTCAGCTTCTTGAACACCGTTTCGCCCTTGCGCTTCAGCCGCTTGCCGTAGACGATGTCCGCGCCGTCCTTCCACATCTCAACCATCTTCGGAATCAGCTCCGGCGGATCCTGCAGGTCGACGTCGATGATGATCAGCGCGTCGCCCTTCGCGTGGTCCATGCCGCAGGTGACCGCCAGCTGATGCCCGAAATTGCGGGAGAAGGAATAGACCTTGACCGTGTCCGGATGCGCCTTCGCAAGCTGCCGGAGCTCGCGCATCGTGCCGTCGCGGCTGCCGTCGTTGACGTAGATGATCTCATACGGATGCCCGGTGGAACGCATCGCCGCGTCCATGCGGCGGTAGGATTCCAGCAAGACTTCCTCTTCGTAGTAGACGGGAATGATCAAGGAAAGCATTTTTTCTGCCATCGCTGCCTCCGGATTGTTGTTTTTCATAGTATACCGCAAAAAAGTTTCGGTTGCAATTCCTTTTCCGGAGTTATATAATGAACTTGTAAAATTCTGCAAAGGAGATCGTTTATGGCTATTGTAACAAGTACCGAAATGTTCAAAAAGGCATACGACGGCGGATACGCGATCGGCGCATTCAACGTCAACAACATGGAGATCATCCAGGGCATCACCGCGGCGGCGATCGCGGAGCGCGCTCCGTTGATCCTGCAGGTGTCGAAGGGCGCCCGCGCCTATGCGAACCACATCTACCTCATGAAGCTCATCGAAGCGGCGATCGAGGATGCGGAGCAGAACGCCGGCTTTGATCTGCCGATCTGCGTCCATCTGGACCACGGCGACAGCTTCGAGCTCTGCAAGAGCTGCATCGACGGCGGCTTCACCTCCGTCATGATCGACAAGTCCGGCCTCCCGCTCAAGGAGAACATCGCGATCACCAAGCAGGTCGTCGAGTATGCGCACGATCACGGCGTGGTCGTCGAGGCGGAGCTCGGTACGCTGGCAGGCGTCGAAGACGAGGTCAACGTTTCCGCCGAGGATTCCTCCTATACGCATCCGGACGATGTGCAGGAATTCGTCGAGAGCACCGGCTGCGACTCGCTGGCAATCGCGATCGGCACGAGCCACGGCGCGTACAAGTTCACGGCAGCGCAGTGCACCCGCAACGAACAGGGCCTGCTCGTTCCCCCGCCCCTCCGCTTCGACATCCTCCGCGAAGTCGAAAAGCGTCTCCCCGGCTTCCCGATCGTTCTGCACGGTTCCTCCTCGGTCCCGCAGGAGTTCGTGAAGATCATCAACGAGAACGGCGGCAAGATGCCCGACGCGGTCGGCATCCCCGAGGAACAGCTTCGTGAAGCCGCGCGCATGGCGGTCTGCAAGATCAACATCGACTCCGACCTGCGCCTTGCGATGACGGCCTGCATCCGTCAGTACTTCAACGAGCATCCGGATCACTTCGATCCGCGTCAGTACCTCAAGCCCGCCCGTGCCGCCATCCAGAAGATGGTTCAGCACAAGCTGGTCGACGTGCTCGGCTGCAACGGCAAAGCATAATCCGCGATTCAAGCGCCTGTTCCTTTCGGGGAACAGGCGCTTCCCATGTCCGAAATTAGGAGAACCCTTCATGAGACGGAGTTCGGCGGCGTTTATCTCGGCATGGTGAAAGGCTACCTGGAAAAGGAAGATTTCCGTTCGCCGTATTCTGAATGAATGATTCGTTATATCGTGAACGACGATTCCGTCGACATCACGACCGCGGACCTGTCCGCATACGCACGCCGGTTTCTCGGCTCCGTCGGCATGACGGATG
>JAEEGF012384025.1_pt1 | contig 32649 bp, 30 predicted proteins | sample 9134171 | NCBI WGS metagenome assembly JAEEGF01 (sample SAMN16246542, study PRJNA631951) | gut metagenome | biome: gut microbiome; feature: rumen; material: AP-attached | host: Bos | place: Iran: Karaj | collected 2018-10 | reverse complement strand
CTATGACCATTATATTTACGTTTTTGAATGCTCATTTCTCGCATGCGATGGAAAAGCTGCATTGGAACGCTTGGAAAATGGCGTTTGCTATTGGACGCTCGAAAGAGAAAAGCATTCATCCTCGTTAGTCCCGGCCGCCGATCCGTAGAAGATGCTAAGGGTTCTCTGAAGGCCACGAATTCCGCTGGAATGTTCCGCGAGGAGGATAGTTCCGGTTGCGGCAGGCGCGGCAGGGCCCCCGTGGCTGTGCAGGTAGCGGCCAAAGGACTCTTTAATCCCCAAAACTGTGAATGGTAACACCATTCACAGTCCTGAGGTGTGAACAGGATGAAAATGTGATATCATGTTACTAGACTTTTTCACAGCGCATGATGAAAGTGTTGTCACCGGTGCCCCAAATCCCGGCGGTGCGCTGCGAGAGAAAAACAGAAATGTGAGGAGAGAGGTTATGGAAAACAAGCAGAACAGAAGTTGGATCAACACCCTTATCATCGGCCTTAGCATCGTGGCCAGCTGTGCTCTGATTGCTGCGGGACTGTCACACTTCAGATCCCAGAGCACTCATACCATTGCTGCCACAGGCAGTGCCAGCGTTGACTTTGAGTCGGATCTCATCATCTGGAGAGGATCATTTTCAGCTCAGGATTACACATCCAAGGCCGCTTATGATACCATTAAGAACGATGCCTCCAAGGTCAGAAAATACCTTTTGGACAACGGCATTGATGAGAGCGAGATAGTGTTTGCCTCAGTGGATATCTGGAAGACCTACAAGGATATCTATGATGACAATGGCAACTACATCGGAAGAGAGCAGGATGGCTACAGCCTTGAGCAGTCTGTTACAGTAACCTCTTCCGACATTGATAGCGTGGAGAAGATTTCAAGGGATATCTCAAGTCTTCTTGAGTCCGGCGTTGAGTTTGAGAGCCAGAGCCCTGAGTACTACTACACAGGCCTTGATTCCCTCAAGCTCGATCTTATCGAAAGAGCTACCGCCAACGCCAAGGAACGTATCAACATCATGGCTGACAATTCCGGAGCCAAATTAGGCAAGCTCCGCAATTCCAATCTGGGTGTATTCCAGATCACAGCCACCAATTCAGGCACCGGCAGCTATTCCTATGACGGAGCCCTTGATACTACTTCAAGGAAGAAGACAGCTACCATCACTGTTAAGCTCGAATACGACCTGAAATAACAGTAACTGTATCGTAAACGCGCCTGTATCCATGTGGCGCAGCAACAAAAAGGAGATTACATGATCAAGTTATATGACAAGGGTGCTTATCTGGTAAACGGAACAGACATTGTGCCCGAGGGCGAGGAGCAGAAGCTCTCAGCTGTTTATGGCAAAAACGTTACCAAGGAGGAGGCCCTTAAGGGCACCATCGCTTATTCCATCATGGAGGCCCACAACACCTCCGGAAATATGGATCAGCTCAAGATCAAGTTTGATGCTATGGCATCTCACGATATTACATTTGTAGGAATCGTTCAGACCGCAAGAGCTTCGGGAATGGAGAAGTTCCCTATTCCCTACGTTCTCACCAACTGCCACAACTCACTTTGCGCAGTGGGTGGAACCATCAACGATGATGACCACATGTTTGGACTTTCCGCAGCCAAGAAGTACGGCGGAATCTACGTCCCTCCTCACATCGCTGTTATCCATCAGTACATGAGAGAGATGATGGCAGGTTGCGGCAGGATGATCCTGGGCTCTGACTCCCACACCAGATACGGTGCACTGGGAACCATGGCCATCGGAGAGGGCGGCGGAGAGCTGGTTAAGCAGCTTCTTGAAGATACCTACGATGTTGCACGTCCCGGAGTTGTAGGCGTGTACCTTACAGGTAAGCCCGCACCTTACGTAGGACCTCACGATATTGCAATCGCCATCTGCGGCGCAGTGTTTAACAACGGCTATGTCAAGAACAAGGTAATGGAGTTTGTGGGACCCGGTGTTGCATCTATGACCACCGACTTCCGTAACGGCGTTGACGTTATGACCACAGAGACCACCTGCCTTTCTTCTATCTGGAGAACAGATGAGGACACCAGGGCTTATCTGACAGAGCACGGAAGAGCAGAAGATTACAAGGAGCTTAACCCTGCAGAGGTTGCTTACTACGACGGATTTATAGAGATCAACCTCTCTGAGATCAAGCCCATGATCGCTCTGCCTTTCCATCCCAGCAACGCATTTACAATCGATGAACTCAACGCCAACCTCAAGGACATTCTTGCTGACGTGGAAAAAGAGGCAGCTAAGGTATCTCAGGGCAAGGCAGAGTTCCATCTTCTTAATAAGATCTCCGATAAGGGTCTCATGACCCAGCAGGGTATCATCGCCGGATGTGCAGGCGGTAACTACACCAACGTTGTAGAGGCAGCTCACGCATTAAAGGGCAAGACCACAGGAAACGACCAGTTCAACCTGGCTGTTTATCCTTCTTCCCAGCCTGTATTTATGGACATTGCCAAGAAGGGCCTTGTTACAGACCTGATGGCAGCAGGCGTAATCGTAAGAACAGCCTTCTGCGGACCTTGCTTTGGCGCAGGCGATACACCTATGCATGACGGTCTCTCAATCCGTCACACAACACGTAACTTCCCGAACCGTGAAGGTTCCAAGCCCGGTAACGGCCAGATGTCTGCCGTTGCTCTTATGGATGCCAAGTCCATTGCGGCTACAGCCATTAACGGCGGTATTCTTACTTCTGCCGAGACACTTGATTGCTGGGGAGATGTTCCCGAGTACCACTTCGATGACAGCTCCTACAGAGCACGCTGCTACTACGGCTTTGGTAAGGCTGACACTTCAGAGGAGCTTGTAAGCGGACCTAACATCAAGCCCTGGCCTGCCATGAGTAAGCTTACAGACAACATCCTCCTTAAGGTATGCTCCAAGATCCTTGATCCCGTTACCACAACGGATGAGCTGATCCCTTCAGGAGAGACTTCATCCTTCAGATCCAATCCTCTGGGACTTGCTGAGTTCACTCTCTCAAGAAGAGATCCCGAGTACGTTGGCCGTTCCAAGGAAGTTGATAAGGTGGAGAAGGCAAGAGTTGCAGGAGAGGATGTCACCAAGGCAGATCCCGAGCTTGCAGCAGTATTTGATAAGATAAAGACCATTCCCGGAAGCGAGAACATCGTTCCTTCTGAGACTGAGATCGGTTCCATGGTTTACGCCAAGAAGCCCGGTGATGGCTCAGCCCGTGAGCAGGCAGCTTCCTGCCAGAGAGTTATCGGCGGACTTGCCAACATCTGTGAGGAGTACGCCACCAAGCGTTATCGCTCCAACGTTATGAACTGGGGCATGATTCCTTTCCAGATGAAAGAAGCTCCCGACATGTTTGACATCGGAAGCTACATCTATGTGCCGGGCATCAGAAAGGCCCTTGCAGACAACACCACAGACAGCATCAAGGCCTATGTCATCGGAGATGAGGTAAAAGAGATATCTCTTTACACCACACCTATGACAGAGGATGAGAGAAAGATCGTCCAGGCTGGTTGTCTTATCAACTTTAACCGTGAGAAAAAAGGACTCTAATTATTACAAAAAAGACCCTCGAGCATTATAAATGCCGAGGGTCTTCTTTTATGCAATAGTAAATTACTTCCTGTTCAGTGTAGTTCCCAGAAGGCCAGGGCACTGGCAGCAGCCACGTTCAGGGAGTCAACACCGTGGGCCATGGGGATTTTGATGACGTAATCACTATTGTCGATGGTCTCATCAAGGAGGCCTTCGCCCTCAGAACCCATGAGAACGGCAAGCTTATCCTCGCTCTTTAGTACCGGGTCCGAGATATCCACGGATTCCTTTCTGAGAGCCATGGAGGCCAGCTTAAAGCCATGTTCGTGGAGCATTTTGATTCCGTCTCCGGGCCATGAGATTTCTTTTGCCGAATCTATGATGGTCCAGGGAATCTGGAACACAGTGCCCATGCCTACACGGATGGCCCTTCTGTAGAGGGGATCTGCGCAGGACCCGGTTAGAAGGACAGCCTCCATGCCAAGGGCTGCGGCGGAGCGGAATATGGCGCCTACATTGGTGGGATTCATGACATTTTCAAGAATTACAATACGATGGTATTTTTCAAGATAAGGTTCCGGAGATTCCGGGGCCTTTCTCTTCATGGCGCAAAGGCACCCTCCGGTCAGGTGGTAGCCCGTAAGGCGGTCAAGGACTTCCTCCGCGGCGCAGTAGATTGGAACCTCGGGGGAGTCAAAGTAGGCCGCAAGGCCGGTTTCTGTAAGCTCGTGGAGACGGCTCTTTTCCACCAGAAGAGAGATGGGCTCATAGCCGGCGGCCAGGGCCCTTTCAAGGACCTTGAAGCTCTCTGCGATGAAAAGGCCGGGAGCGGGTTCGTTTATTGTAAGGAGCTGCCTTTCGGGGATGCGGGCATAGACGTCAAGCCGCGGATCCTCAAGGGCCGGGATATCCATTATTGTCATAGGGTGCCTCTTTTTCGTTTGATTAGTCTATGGCAACATTATACAATATAAGAAATATTGGTTGGAGGATTTAAATGCCCAAAATTAGCGTTATAATTCCGATCTACAACACTGCAGAGTACATGGACCGGTGCGTTGAATCCGTGCTGGGACAGACTTTTAGGGATATAGAGATACTACTGGTGGACGATGGCTCAACTGACGGCGTAAGCCCTGCCAAGTGCGATGAATACGGCAGTAGGGATGAGCGCGTCAGGGTTATCCATAAGGAGAACGGAGGGCTGATGTCGGCCTGGATCACAGGGCTTTCCGAGGCCCGGGCGGATTATGTCTCCTTTGTTGACAGCGACGACTGGGTTGACACCGACATGATGGAGAAGCTCTACGCTCACATCGACAGCTCTTTTGCAGACAGCGAGATCATCTCCGGAAACTATATAGTGGAGAAGGCCCGGGAGAGGCGGCCCGAGACCCAGAGCATGGCGCCCGGGGAGTACAAGGGGGATGAGCTGGGGAACCTCAGGACCATGCTGATGGGGTGTGAGATAAGGCCCGTCACCATGTCCCGCTGCATGAAGCTGATCTCCAGAAAGCTTATTCTTGAGAACATCAAGTACTGCGATCCCACGATCCGCATGAGCGAGGATGTGAACATCATGCTGCCCTGCCTGTGCGACTGCAAGAGGTTATACATCATGGAGGGAGCGCACTTCTATCATTACAGGCTGGTGTCCGACTCCATGGCGCACGGCTTTGATTCAAGGCTTTTGCCTAATCTTGAGCTTACGGACAGGACCTTCAGGGATATCCTCAAGGACAAGGGGATTGCCAACGGGGATCAGCAGATGGACAGGGAATATGTGGTGATGCTGCTGGTGATTTTGAAAAATGCCCTGAGGAGCACTCGGGATGACACTGTCAAACTGGTAAAAGAAATAGCTCTTCGCCCGGATATCAGGCAGAAGGTTTTAAATACTAAGGTTGATATCTCCGGGAAGGCCAATAAGCTCATGTATTTTACCCTAAGGCATCCTTCGGGGCCTGTGATCAGTCTCTCCAAGGCTGTGATAAGGGCCTATGACAGGAAGACCAACTAAAAGCCGGACTATTTCGGCCTTAGACAGCTCTTTTGCCGGGGCAGGTTTACTATGGCATCCCGCCGTGGTTTGCGGTAAAATTGATACATAAAAATCTCTCACGGAGGTAGTAATATGGGAAAAGTTTTTCATGTTGATCATCAGATAGCCAACAAGAACGTTGAAGATTCCATCACCGAATGGACCAAGGTTGTTCGCTATTCAGATATAAACAGCGAGGACAGGCTCTTTGGCGGGACTCTTATGTCCTGGATCGATGAGGTGGCAGGCATTGTTGCAGTGAGACACTCAGGCAACCCCGTTACCACAGCCGCCATCGACAATATGCAGTTCAAGCAGGGAGCCATGCTGGATGATATAGTTGTCATCATCGGCAAGATCACGCACGTGGGCAAGACTTCCATGGAGGTCAGAGTGGACACCTACGTGGAGGATCGCAGAAACGGCATGAGACATGTGCTCAACAGAGCGTATCTCACCGAGGTGTGCATCGATGACGACAATACTCCTGTACTGGTTCCTTACGGCCTTAATGTTAAGACCGAGAGTGAAAGAGCTGAGTGGGAGGGCGCAGAGAAGAGGCGCGAGCTCCGCAGACAGCGCAGGATGGAAGGTTTCTAGAGAAAATGAAGTATTTTTGGAAGTTTATAAAGACGTTTTTGACGTCTTTGATGATATTTGTTGTGGTGTTTGGCGTGGCGCTGTTTGCCCTGGTGATGCTGAGGGAGCACATTCCTTCACGGCGGTTTAACAAGGCAGTGGATGCGGTCATTGAGATTTCGATGGAGACCGAACTTCCCAAGCAGCAGGAGAGCAAGAGTTATATCCACTCTCCGGAAGACATTGAACTTACGGACGTCGACGGTGCCGGGGAGGATTACACCTTTACCTACAGGGGCGAGGAGTACAACTGCACCTATATTCCCGACAACTGGAAGATCAGAAATTCCTACAAGATCACCAATGAAGCGGATATCAAGATGATCTGCGAGGCACTTATCGAGGAGCATCCCGTTCACGGCAAGGACCTTGAGTCCTACAGAACTGCCGATGACATGGCTTATGAGTGGGTACAGCACAATCTGGCTTTCAAGTATCTGCCGGAGGGCAACGCCTACAAGTCCAAGGCCAGGGACGTGGATTTAAATCCTGCGGATCAGGGACTTAGTATCAAGGAGATGTACGAGAGACGTACCGGTCAGACGCTGACCATGGACGTCATAATGAATTACATAACGGGTAAGGATTAATCATTAAAAGACTGAAAGCCTTATGGCCCTCAGTCTTTTTTTTGATTTTTGCAAAAAGTACAGAGTTTTAGAAGATAACTACTGCGGCAACAGAAGCAAGCCCCACAAGTACAGCGATAACTGAGAGGGCGCGTTTCTTGAAAACATCCACGTTGATGTATTTTCCGTTGTAGTTGATGGTATCTATGATCTTACTGTCACTGTTAGATGACAGGTTAGATTTCAGTTTTATATCCATAGGCTTTTTTCTCCTTGCAGTCTATAGTAACTCATAAATGTTTAAATTGTCTTTAGTTGGGATAAAGGTTTTATAAAGTTTTTATTATTTATCCGGGAAGGGGCGCAAAGCCCGCAGTGGTGGTATAATTAGGCTGTATTTTGATTGCTTTTTGGCTATTTTTCATACTTTCAAGGGGGTACCATGGAGATCTTAAAGAGGATAGACAGAATTGAATCGGCGGAGGGCGTTTACCTGCTAAAGGGCGACTGCGCCGATGTGAAGATATGGTTTGTGGATGAAGCTATTGTAAGGCTCAGGGTGAGCTTTGACAGGGAGTTTCCGGAGGAGTCCTACGTGCTTATGGCAACGGCCTGGGAGGACAGGCTGGATCCTGTGTTTGAAGAGGAGAGGCTTAAGGTTCCGCCGCTGGAGCCCCTGGCAAAAGAAACAGATAGTGAGCTTACTCTTTCGACGGGGGAACTGATCCTTAAGATCTTCAAGGATCCTTTCTCTGTAGAGCTCTCTGACAGGGAAGGAGATGTGCTCTATTCCACAGAGGGGCTTAACGGCTTTGTGCGGGATATGGGCAGCAGGGTCACTAATACCTGCAGGATGAAGGAGGATGACTGCTTTTACGGCTTTGGAGAAAAGACAGGTCCCATAAATAAGAATATGAAGCTTGTGAGGGAGAAGGCCACTGACTCCTTTGGATATGATGCGGAGAAAGCGGATACTCTTTACAAGCACATTCCTTTTTATATCAGGCTTGATAGGGACAACGGCAAGGCTGTGGGCGTTTTCTATCACAATTTCTATGAGTCCGAGTTTAATATGGGGTGCGAGAAGTCCAACTACTGGCCAAGATACAGCTATTTCAGGGCAGACGGCGGAGATATTGATCTGTTTCTGATAGGAGGCAGCAGGATTTCCGAGATCCTGGACGGATACACCTTTCTTACGGGACGCCCCGTGATGCTCCCCAAGAGGGCCCTCGGGTACCAGGGCTCTTCTATGTATTACTCGGAACTTGCCGAAAACTGCGACGATGCTCTGCTTGATTTTGTGGATACGGCCCATAAGGAGGGCTTTCCCATAGACGGCTTTCATCTGTCATCCGGCTACACTGCGGTGGATGGAAAGCGTTGTGTTTTTTGCTGGAACAAGGACAGGTTCAAGGATCCTGCGGGTTACTTTAAGGCCATGGAAGAGGCGGGAGCCCCCAATGTGCCCAACGTTAAGCCAGGAGTTCTGTTAGAACATCCTGAGTTTGAGCGGTTTGAAAAGGCCGGAGCCTTTATTGGATGCTGCGGGGATAGTGATGCTAAGGGCTATGCTGCCGGCAAGTGGTGGGGAGGCGACGGGGCCTTTTGGGATTTCACTTCCCCTGAAGCCAGAAAGCTCTGGAAGGAGCTTCTGACCGAGAGGCTTGTGGGCCTTGGCGTCAATTCGGTATGGAATGACAACTGTGAATATGATGGCCTGGCCGATAAGGACGCCACTGTTTCTTTTGACGGAAAAGGAGGAACCGTGGAGGGCCTTAAGCCGGTGATGGCCACCTTGATGAGTAAGCTCAGCAACGAGGCTATAAGAGAGCATGACCCGGAGGTGCGTCCCTATTCAGTGTGCAGGGCAGGCTCTGCGGGCATTCAGCGCTACGCCCAGACCTGGTGCGGAGATAACTACACAGATTGGAAGAGCCTCAGGTGGAACCTGGCGACGATCCTTGGAATGGGACTTTCCGGACAACCCAATGAGGGAGCGGACATCGGAGGATTTGCAGGACCGGTGCCTTCCAAAGAGCTGTTTGTGAGATGGGTGCAGAACGGGATCTTCCAGGCGAGGTTCTCGATCCATTCTGCCTCCGATGACAACACCGTTACGGAACCCTGGATGTATCCTGAGGTTTCGGAGCTTGTGAGGGAGCTGATGCTCTTCAGGTACAGGATGGTGCCTTATATGTATTCCCTGGAGTACGAGGCATCCCGGACGGGAGCGCCCATTATGCGGCCTCTTGTTTATGAGTTCCAGGAGGATCCCAATGTTTATGACATCGATAATGAGTTTATGTTCGGAAGGGATATTCTGGTGGCAGGCGTGCTGGAAGAGGGACAGGAGGATAGGATGGTATATCTTCCCGGGGACTGTGTCTGGTACGACATGAACGATGATTTTGAGGAGCATGGCGGCGGACAGATCGGGCCTGTGCGGGCGGATCTTGCCACTGTGCCCATGTTTATAAGAGAAGGGGCCATTGTGCCCTTTGCCCTGAACCAGCCCATGAATCTTGAGAAGGATAAGGTGACCGGGCTTCATCTGTACCTGGCACCCAAAAAGGACGGCGGTGAGAGCCGGTACGTTTTGTACGAAGATGACGGCGTAAGCAACAGGTATCTGCAGGGCGAGTTTGTTAAGACCCATATCACCATGCGGGGCTTTGATGTGGTGGATGTGGACTTTAAGCTTGAGGGAAGCTATGAAAATCCCGTGGAAGATATGTTTGTTGAGATGATCCGCAGGGACAGAGCGCCCGTTAATGCGTGGGTCCTGCGGGCCGAGAGTGACAGCGCAGAGGACGAGCTTCCCCATTACCTCTATTACAAGGGCTTCAGGGCTGCGGAGCGCGGCTGGTACTACGACCTCACCAGGCGAACAGTGATGATCAAGTACCCGAACCCGGGCTGTGACTACAGACTACGAGTTTCATTTAATGAATTTGACCTGGTTGGAATGTGATCATCTGCCCTGCGGGAAAGCATTGCAAATAGAAACGGGTAGTGTTAAAATTTTGTCATATGGCGACGCATATTATTATTCAATATATGGAGGTTGTTTAGATGAGTAAGAACTTTGATGACATTCTGGCTAAATTAAAGACTGCGACTGAGGTTAAGAAGATGTCGGTTGCGGTAGCCCAGGACTCTCACGTACTTGAGGCAGTTAAGATTGCCAAGGAGAGAGGAATTGTAGATCCCATCCTTGTGGGTGACAAGGACAAGATCGAGGAGATCATGGGACAGCTTGATATGAAGGCTGACGACTATGAGATCATCGATGTCAAGGACACTATCGAGGCTGCTCGTACAGCGGTTTCTCTGGTACACGACGGCAAGGCTGACATTTACATGAAGGGTGCTCTTGAGTCAAGAGATTTCCTTAAGAGCGTTCTTGACAAGGAAGTTGGACTTAGAACAGGCAAGCCTCTTTCACACGTTTGTGTGTTTGAGATCCCCGGTATCGACCGTCTCCTCTTCCTTACAGACGTGGCATTCATGCCTTATCCCACACTTGAAGACAAGAAGGTCATCATTGAATATACAGTAGACGTAGCAAGAGCTTGCGGAGTTGAGTGCCCTAAGGTTGCTCCTCTTGCAGCTGTTGAGGTTGTTAACCCCAAGATGCCTGTAACCGTTGAGGCTGCTGAGCTTACAAGACTCAACGAGGAAGGCGAGATCAAGAACTGCATCGTTGACGGACCTCTTTCAATGGATCTTGCTATCGATCCCGAGGCTGCCAAGCACAAGGCAGGCGCTCTTGACAGAAAGATTGTCGGTGATGCCGATATCCTTCTTTTCCCTGACATTCACGCAGGTAACCTGACCTACAAGACCATTGTTCGTCTTGCAACAGTCAAGAACGGAAACATCCTCACAGGAACCAAGGCTCCTGTAATCCTTACTTCCAGATCCGATTCTGTAGAGGTTAAGGTTAATTCTATTGCACTTGCTGCAGTAGTAGCTATGAGCTGAGCATAACTTCACTTTGAAAGGAGCATTAATCATGATAAAGAGCTTGATCATTAATCCCGGTTCCACATCAACCAAGGTTGGTATTTTTGAGGATGAGACACTCGTTAAGGAGGAGACCCTCCGCCACAGCACTGAGGAGATCGAGTCCTATGCATCTATCATCGATCAGAAGGATTTCAGAAAGAACATCATCCTTGATTTCCTGAAGAAAGAGAACATTGATATTAAGAGCTTTAACGTAATTGTAGGAAGAGGCGGACTTCTTCGTCCTATTCCCGGCGGTACCTATGAGTGTACCGATGCACTTCTCGAGGATCTCAGAAAGGGCGTTCAGGGACAGCATGCATCTAACCTGGGCGGTATCCTTGCAAGAGAGATCGGCGATGAGATCGGCGTTCCTTCATATATCGTAGACCCCGTTGTAGTTGATGAGATGGAGCCTGTTGCCCGTATCTCCGGTGTTCCCGAGATCGAGCGTGTTTCCATCGACCATCCCCTCAATCAGAAGGCTGTTGCCAGAAGATATGCCAAGGAGATCGGCAAGAAGTACGATGAGATCAGCGTTATCGTTGTCCACATGGGCGGCGGCACATCCACAGGCGTTCACAAGAACGGCAAGATGGTTGATGTTTATGCAGCGCTCAACGGAGACGGCGCATTCTCACCCGAGAGAGCAAACGGCATTCCCGCCAAGGCTCTTGTTGATATGTGCTTCTCAGGCAAGTACACCTACGACGAGATGAAAAAGAAGATCGTTGGCTACGGCGGACTTAACGCTTATCTTGGAACCAACGATATGAGAGAAGTTAACAAGATGTGCGAGGAAGGCAACGAGAAGGCTATCCTTGTTCGTGACGCTTTCATTTACCAGATCTGCAAGAACATCGGCGCCTGCGCTACAGTTCTCAAGGGCAAGGTTGACCAGATCATCCTTACCGGCGGAATCGCTTACGGCCAGGTTATCACCGATGCCATCAAGGAGAGAGTTGACTGGATCGCTCCCGTTACCGTTTATCCCGGAGAGGACGAGCTCCTGGCTCTTGCTCAGGGCGCTATCCGCGTATTAAACGGTGAAGAGAAGGCTCAGACTTACTAATAGTATTCGGCAAAAGAAGTATTGGCGCAGCGCCGGTGTTTTGGCGTTGCGCCATTTATTTGTTTACCGGATCCGTTATCTTCGACAGGTAACATGGGCTTTTTCATCACCTTGAAAAGAATGGCCAAATCTGCTACAATGTCCAATGGATTTTTGCAATCACATAGGGGTTACTATGCCCTTTTTTATCTAAAAATACAGGCAGGATCCATACATTAGGAGATAGAAATGAGTATATTAGATAAGATTATTGGAACACATTCTCAGAGAGAGCTTAAGAGGATCAAGGGAACAGTTGATGCCATCGAGGCCATGAGACCCAAGATGCAGGCTCTTTCCGATGAGGAGCTCAGAGGCAAGACCGATGAATTCAAGAAGAGACTGGAAAACGGCGAGACTCTTGATGACATCATGCCTGAGGCCTACGCGGTAGTAAGAGAGGCCGGCAAGAGAGTCCTGGGAATGGAACACTTCAGAGTACAGCTCATCGGTGGCGTTATCCTCCATCAGGGACGTATCGCCGAGATGAGAACCGGTGAAGGTAAGACCCTCGTGGCTACACTTCCCTCATATCTTGATGCGCTGGCAGGCAAGGGCGTTAACGTAGTTACAGTCAATGACTACCTGGCCAAGCGTGACGCTGAGTGGATGGGCAAGATCCATGAATTCCTCGGCCTTAAGGTCGGCGTGGTACTCAACAGCATGAACGCTGATGAGAGGAGACAGGCCTACAACTGCGATATCACCTACGTTACCAACAACGAGCTGGGATTCGATTACCTTAGGGACAACATGGCTATTTACAAGGAGCAGTGTGTTCTCAGAGGCCTTAACTTCTGTATCATCGATGAGATTGACTCCATTCTTATTGATGAAGCTCGTACACCTCTTATCATTTCCGGTCAGAGTGACAAGTCAACCAAGCTCTATGAGGCCTGCGATGTTCTTGCCAAGCAGATGACCCGCGGTGAGGACATGGAGGACCTGTCCAAGATGGATGCCATCATGGGCGTTGAGCGTGAAGAGACCGGTGACTTCATCGTTAATGAAAAAGACAAGATCGTAAACCTTACAGCACAGGGTGTTTCCAAGGTTGAGCGATTCTTCCGCATAGAAAACCTGGCTGATCCCGAGAACCTCGAGATCCAGCACAACATTATCCTTGCACTTCGTGCTAACAACCTGATGCACAAGGATCACGACTACATCGTTAAGGATGACGAGGTCCTTATCGTTGATGAGTTCACAGGTCGTGTAATGCCCGGGCGTCGTTATTCAGACGGTCTTCATCAGGCTATCGAGGCCAAGGAGCACGTTAAGGTTAAGAGAGAGTCCAAGACTCTTGCTACCATCACATTCCAGAACTTCTTTAACAAATTTGAGAAGAAGTGCGGTATGACAGGTACAGCTCTTACAGAGGAGCGAGAGTTCAGAGATATCTACGGAATGGACGTTATCGAGATCCCTACCAACCTTCCTGTACAGCGTAAGGATCTTCAGGACGCAGTTTACAAGACCAAGAAAGAAAAGCTCAATGCTATCTGCGATGCAGTAGAAGAGGCACACTCCAAGGGACAGCCCGTACTGGTTGGTACCATTACCATCGAGTCTTCCGAGGAACTCAGCAAGATGCTTCGTAAGCGAGGCATCCAGCATCAGGTCCTCAATGCCAAGTTCCATGAGATGGAGGCTGAGATCGTTGCTGAGGCAGGTAAGCACGGCGCCGTTACCATCGCCACCAACATGGCGGGCCGTGGTACCGATATCAAGCTTGATGAGGAGTCCAAGGCAGCCGGCGGTCTTAAGATCATCGGTACCGAGAGACACGAGTCAAGACGTATTGACAACCAGCTCCGTGGACGTTCAGGACGTCAGGGAGATCCCGGTGAGTCCAAGTTCTATCTTTCACTGGAGGATAACCTTCTCAGACTCTTTGGTTCTGAGAATACAATGGCTGTGTTCAACAGACTTAACATGCCTGAGGGACAGGAGATCGAGCATCCCTGGCTTTCACGTGCCATTGAGTCAGCTCAGAAGAAGATCGAGTCCAACAACTATGCAATCAGAAAGAATCTGCTTGAGTATGACCAGGTCAACAACGAGCAGAGAGAGATCATCTATGCAGAGCGTAAGAAGGTTCTTGACGGAGATTCCATGAGAGATGCCATCTACAAGATGATCACAGATATAGTAGAGAGTTCGGTTGAGACAGTGGTTGGTGAAGAGAACGATCCCGACAACTGGAATCTCAATGAGCTTAATGAGCTGCTTCTTCCTACAGTACCTCTTAAGAAGATCACAAGAGGCCGTATTGACAACCTGACCAAGTCGGGACTTCTGCAGCAGCTCAAGGAAGAGGCTGTCAAGCTTTACGAAGCCAAAGAGGCAGAGTTCCCCGAGCCCGAGACTATTCGTGAGATCGAGCGTGTCATCCTTCTTAAGGTTATCGACAGAAAGTGGATGGACCACATCGACGATATGGATCAGCTCAGACAGGGTATCGGCCTTCAGGCCTATGGTCAGAGAGATCCCAAGCTGGAGTACAAGCTTGCCGGCTATGAGATGTTCGATGATATGACCAGAAATATCAAGGAAGATACAGTAAGACTTCTGTTCCACGTTCATATCGAGGAAAAGGTTGAGCGTGAGCAGGTTGCCAAGGTTACAGGAACCAACAAGGATGACTCTGTTGCCAAGACTCCCATCAAGAGAGCCCAGGCCAAGGTTTACCCCAACGATCCATGCCCTTGCGGAAGTGGCAAGAAGTACAAGAACTGTCACGGACGAGTTTAATTAAGGAGATTTTAAATGGTAGTACTTGATCAGATGAAGGTTGAGATTCAGGGCCTTCAGGATACACTTAAGGAAGTTACAGCGTCTCTTGACCTGGACTCCAAGAAAAAGATTATAGAAGAGCTCAGCCGTGAGATGGAGGAGCCGGGGTTCTGGGATAACGCCGAGAAGGCCAACAAGAAGACCAAGGACCTTAAGAACATGCAGGATCTGGTTGAGAGCATTGAGAAGCTTAACAACCAGTACGGCGATATCATCGATCTCATCGATATGCAGAACGCAGAGGGTGTAGACGACGAGGATATGGCAGCCGAGATCAGATCCGAGCTTGATGAATTTGAGACAACACTTGAGAACATCAGGATCAGCAACCTTCTCAACGGACCTTATGACAAGAACGATGTTATCTTAAGACTTAACGCCGGTGCAGGCGGAACAGAGGCCTGCGACTGGGCCAGCATGCTCTATCGTATGTACACAAGATGGGCAGAGAGAAAGGGCTTCTCAATCGAGACCCTTGATCTTCTTGACGGTGATGAGGCAGGTATCAAGTCCGTTACCTTCCAGATTTCAGGAACCAACGCCTACGGACTTCTTAAGTCAGAGCACGGCGTACACAGACTTGTTCGTATCAGCCCTTTCAATGCACAGGCTAAGAGACAGACCTCTTTCGTATCCTGCGACGTTATGCCGGATATCGAGGAGGATGTTGATATCGATATCAATCCCGATGATCTGAGGATCGACACCTACCGTTCAAGTGGTGCCGGCGGTCAGCACATCAACAAGACATCATCAGCTGTACGTATCACACATATCCCCACCGGAGTTGTTGTGGCATGTCAGAACGAGAGATCACAGTTCCAGAACAAGGACAAGGCTATGCAGATGCTGAAGGCCAAGCTCTTTATCATGAAGCAGGAAGAGCAGGCAGCCAAGCTTGCAGGCATCAGAGGTGAGGTTATGGACAACGCCTGGGGCAGCCAGATCCGCTCCTATGTCCTTCAGCCCTACACCATGGTCAACGATACCAGAACAGGCTTCAAGGCTTCCAACGCCGACGGAGTTCTTGACGGAGATCTTGATCCCTTCATCAACGCTTATCTTAAGTGGCTGGCAACAGGCGGCAAGCCTGTGGGCGACACTTCTGAGGAATAAGCCTTATAGTATGAGTATTTTAGCGGGTGTTTTACACCCGCTATTATTTTTGTGCTTCTTTTATGACGGTATCTCGTGTAAAATAGAAATGAGGGGGTCACGAAAATGAGGCTACTTGATGGCTATAAACCGTTAATAGAACAATATAGGGACTACCGGAGCATGGATAAGGAGGACCGCTCCGACTTCTTTAGGGCCAAGTGCGACTATTACCAGAAGTATGTGGAACTTAGCCTTGTTATCTGTACTGCAGTTTCCTTACTGTTTCTTTTGCCGGAAGCAATCATAAACGGCTCGGTTATGCCTACGCTGGTGCCAAGACTCTCGGCACCGGTATTTCTCCTGGTGTACCTCATAGGTATCAGTGTTACGACCAAGAGAAATGTCATCATCCTTTTGGACTTTATTATGGCCCATGCTCTGGTGCTGGTCACCGTCTGGACCCTTTATAATCTTGAAAACAGATCTTATATCACTGAAGGCATCATGGTCATGAATGTGATATTCCTCATAGCGGCCTTTGCCGCAAGACCCTCGGAGCTGGTAGTATCCAGCGTTATCTATATCCTTGAAATCATCATTTCGCATAGACTCATTGGCTATGCAGACCTGCACATATTATTGATCCTTGAGGTTGTATGCACGCTGGGAGTTGTATATTCCCATCAGGTGCTGACCCTCTATTTCCTGGACCACTATAGGGTGCAGCAAAGGCTTGAGCTGGCCATGATCACAGATCCGCTGACTCAGGTCTACAATAGACACCTCCTTGAGAAGATCGTAAAGCGAAACGCCCTCAAGGACGTGGACGGGCCCACATCCTTTGCCATGCTGGACATTGATAATTTCAAGACCATCAATGACACCAACGGCCATTATACCGGGGATCTGACCCTGCTCTATGTAGGACAGAAGCTGGCCAGGGAGACCCATGACAACGACTACGTAATTCGCTACGGCGGCGAAGAATTTGTAATTATCTTTAAGAACTGCGATGTCAACAACGCCTGCGCGAGGATGGAGCAGTTTCGCAGAGACATTGAACAGGCCAAGGACACACCTGTGCCCTTTACGGTTTCAGTGGGAGTATCCAGATATACCGGTGACTACAGCAAATCTATTCAGAATGTGGATGCAGCCCTTTACAAGGCCAAGAACACAGGCCGCAACAAAGTGGTTGTCATCTGAAGACGGAGGTACCTATGGTTACAGTAAGTCTGTGCATGATAGTTAAAAACGAAGAGGAAAATCTGGCCAGATGCCTGAAGAGTCTTGAGGGTATCGTCGATGAGATGATTGTTGTGGACACAGGCTCCACCGACAGGACCAAGGAGATCGCAAGGGAATTTGGAGCCCGGGTTGAGGACTTTAAGTGGACCGGAGACTTTAGTGATGCCAGAAACTTTTCTTTCTCCCTGGCTAAATGCTCTTATATCTATGCTGCGGATGCCGACGAGGAGCTGGATGAGGAGAACAGGCAGCGGTTCATCAAGCTTAAGCAGGACATCGAGGATCTTGATATCGACATCGTCCAGATGTACTACTGCAACCAGCTGGAATTCCGCACGGTCTATAACTTTGACAGGGAGCTCAGACCCAAGCTCTACAGAAGAGTCAGGACTTTTGTCTGGGAGGACCCCATTCACGAGCATGTAAGGATTGAACCTGTGATCTGTAACTGCGACGTGGAGATCATTCACAGGCCGAAAGAGAACCACGGCAAAAGAGATCTCGAAGCATTCCGCCGTGCTGTGGAAGAGGGACGTTATGTATCCCCGAGACTTTTTGATATGTATGCAAGAGAGCTGTTTATGGCGGGAGAGGATGAGGATTTCATCAAGGCCAAGGCTTTCTTTTCCCAGGTAGTCATGGACTGCGACAGGAGTCTTGATGAGGTCAAGAAGGCCAGCTGCGTTCTGGCCCACGCCGCCATCCTGGAAAAAGACGTGCCGGCTCTTTTGAGATATTGCCTTAAAGATGCCACCACAGATATGTCCAGTGAGATGTGTTATGAGCTGGGAGATTATTACTACGGCTTTGGTGACTATGATGAGGCCATAATCTGGTATTACAATGCTGCCTACGAGTGCAGCAGTCTTCTGGATATCAGAAAGAGCAGAGAACTTCCGAGGTTTGCTCTTGCCAAGTGCTACAGAGCTCTGGGCAATGAGGAACAGGCCCAGGACTACGAGAGAGAGGCGGGGGAAGTTGCCGCAGAAGATAGTGAAATAGTGTGATAAAATATAAGTATATTCCGAACCTTGACTTACTAGAGAAGAGTATCGATGCTGGATAAACTTAGCGAACTTGTTTCCAATGGCGACTATAAGGAAGCCCTATATGAGTTTCAGGATGAGTTCCTCCATATTGAGGAGAAGAGTCCTCAGGAGGCTTCTAAGCTGTGCGTTTTTGAAGCTACCTTGTGGGAGGCGCTGTGCGACAGCAGGGCAGAGTTTGACGCTATTTCGAGAGGGTTATCCTACAACCAGAAGGAGTGCGAGCTCTTCTACATGCTGGGGCTCTACTACATCAACATCAATCTGGATCAGGCTTTTCTGTGCATGGAGATGGCCCTTCACTACTGCGAGGAAGCTGATGACAGGGAGATCATTCAAAATACCCTTGAGGAGATAAGGTCCAACAGGGCGCTGAGAGTGAGAAACACCAGCATCATGATCCTGTCCTACAACGATCTGGATATCATGAAGGAATGCATAGAGGCCATCGAGGAATACCAGCCCGCCGGAAGCTTTGAGATAGTTGTGGCGGACAATGCATCCACTGAGCCCGGAGTTTTAGAGTACCTGAGGGAAAAGAAGGCCAGGGCGGATTATAATTTTGTACTGATAGAGAACCCCGAGAACTACGGATTTTCCAAGGGGTGTAATATTGGGGCCGCAGCCTGTGACCCCGGCAATGATATTTTCTTTTTAAACAACGACGCAGTCCTTACCCGGAATGCACTGTTCTTTCTGAGGATGGGACTGTATGAGAATAGAAACGTGGGAGCTACCGGCCCTTTTTCCAACAGCGCATCCCTTCAGGAGCTTCCCATTAAGGAGCTTATGGGCACGGGTCCTGAGGTAAAAGAGGCGCTGACCAGACATGCCGCAAGGCACAGCATCCCTATGGCCCATCCCTACATAAGGAGGTTCAGGCTCACGGGTTTTGCGGTGCTGGTGGCAAGAGAAGCGCTGGATGCCGTGGCACCTGACATGAAGGTTTTTGATGAGTATTTCTCACCTGCCTATTTTGAAGATGATGACCTGGGCTTTAGGATAGCCAAAGCAGGCTTTAGTCAGTATCTTTGCAAGAACAGCTTTGTGTACCATCGGGGCGGCAGCGGATTTTCCGGCGACAAGAGCCGCTCTGTCCAGGAAGCACGAGAGAAATTTACCGAGAAATGGGGCTTTGATATATGGGGCTACTGCCATCCCTGGTATGAGGTGGCGGATCAGGTCATTGACCTTGCCGCGGAGCGGGGCGGTATCCTGAGGGTTATCGACTTTACCTGCGGTATGGGAACCAACGCTTCCTACATTAAGAGCATGTGTCCCGACGTGTATGTGGCGGGAGTGTGCTTTACGTCCATTGAGGCGGGAGTTGCAGGAAATATGGCGGACGACGTGGTCTGGGGCGAACCCAACACCTTAAAGCTTCCCTGGCCCGAGCACTCCTTTGACGTGGCCATAGCCCAGAAGCAGTTTGTGAGCAAGGCCCGCGTAGCCCAATGCCTTAAGGTGGGCGGTATCTGCCTCGGCGAATGAGCACCTGCCACCATTTCTTTTGACCAAAATACAACCTGGGAGAATCGCTTATGAATTGTCCTAAATGCGGAGAGAGACTGCCGGATGGCATCAGTACCAAACTTAAATTCTGTCCTGTTTGCGGAGACAGGCTTTTTGAAGACGGAGAGAAATATATCGTTCAGATTTTTGTAACGGGAAACCGTGAAGAGAAATCCGGCGGTATGCTGGTATTTGTGGACGACAGGGAGATGTACGAGACCAAGGTCATGGACAGCATTTACATCTCGCTTTCTGCGGGCTTCCACTCTCTTAAGTTCCGACAAAAGATAAGGAGCAAGAGCATTACCTTGCTGGTTAACTGTGACTATTCCATCAAGGCCAGCTACAACACCCTTTCAAGCCTCATTGAGACCTCTGTTACCAAGATCGAGGATAAGGCAGGTGCCGGCGGAGTAGTGGAACATGTTGATTTCAGCAAGGCCACTATCGCTACGCCGTCGATGGTTTCCAGCGATGAGAGGGCCTTTGACGTGATGCTGGGAGAGGACGATCCCGAGTTTGAGATGAACGCCACCAGCGGCCTTGTTGAGGGCGAGCTTAAGATTTTCTCCGAGAGACTTGAGTTCAGTCCCAAGGGTCAGTTCAAAAAGGAAGTCATCAATTACGTCAATGTCGATAAAATCCGCAAGAAAATGGGCTCTATAGACGTGGAACTTGGCGGAAATGTGCATAAAATTTATAGTATTCCGAAAGATATTTACAATGAGGTCTTGGCATATTTGACCAATAAAATAAGCGAAGTAAAAAGGAAGAAATAGCGCAGTTTGGGCAACTTACTAAAAAACAATAAGAAACAAATGATAAACAGCACTTCGGTGCTGTTTGTTTTTTCGTACATTTTCCAAAAATTCACTGTTTACAGTGATTATCAGCCTTTAGAGGATGAACGGTAAAAAGTCTTTTATTGTAACAATGAATTGTGAAAAAAGTGTGAACACTTTCGCAAATTCTTGTTATGGACTTCAATTTCGTTAAAATGCCAAAAATCAGTGGTCATTCTCCCTAAAAATTTATACGAAAATTCACCCAAAAAGTGAATGACGAAAAATCGTCTATGTGTTATTCTAGTACGTGCAAAAGGAAAGAGTTTTTCACAAGAAAAAATAAAACAGGAGGTGGCTGAAATGACAAAAGCTGAAATCTTAAAAAGAGAAATCCTTTCACAGTATAAAAGTGTTAGACAGTTTGCAATAGATATGTCTATTCCATACAGTACACTTGTTACAGCATTAGATAGGGGAATCGAGGGAATGGCTTACGGAACAGTTATCAAAATGTGTGATCGTCTCAATCTTAACCCTGTAGATTTTTCTACACTTGAGCAGGGAACAGATCTTGGCAAGAAGATTGTTGAGAACCGTGTAATGCAGCAGTACGTTAAGCTCAACAAGGCAGGACGTAAGAAGATTCTCGACATGATGGGCGATTTCTCCCAGCTTGACAAGTACCAGGCTGAGTAAGAAGTAATCACCAGGTGAATTACTTGTTCCGGCGATCGCGGAGCGCGAGAGCTGAACTTCATTATTGAAACAGTAGAGACTCTTTGGCATAATAGTCAAAGAGTCTTTTTTTGATTAATATGCGGAGGAATTCTTATGCATTACGATTATCTTGTTGTTGGCGCCGGACTCTTCGGCGCAGTGTTTGCCCATGAGATGGCCATGAAGGGCAAGAATGTTCTGGTCATCGACAGAAGAGACAACGTGGGCGGCAACATTTATACAGAGAACAGAATGGGTATCAATGTGCACGTGTACGGAGCCCATATTTTCCACACTTCCGACAGGGAGGTTTGGGACTACATAAACGACTTTGCAGAGTTCAATAACTACATCAACAGCCCTGTGGCTGTTTACAAGGATGAGCTCTACAACCTGCCCTTTAACATGAACACCTTCAGCCGCATGTGGGGCATCAGGACTCCCGAGGAGGCCAAAGAGATAATTAAGGCCCAGGCGGACAAGGAGATCGAGAGGATCAAGACCGAGAAGGGAACAGATACCTTTGAGGCCGAGAACCTTGAGGAGCAGGCTCTTAGTCTTGCAGGCCGAGACATCTACGAGAAGCTTGTAAAGGGCTATACCGAGAAGCAGTGGGGAAGAGACTGTAAGGACCTTCCGGCCTTTATCATCAAGAGACTTCCCATGAGATACATCTACGACAATAACTACTTCAATGATAGATTCCAGGGAATACCCATGGGAGGCTACACAGCGGTTATCGAAAGACTCCTCCTTATGAGAGAGCCCCTTGAGACAAGTGCTCAGCCCGCAGAATGCCCCGGATCTGTCACTGTTAAAACAGGCACTGACTATTACGACTACGTGACCATGGCAGGAAATCTTCCCGCCAAGCCATTTACTTCGGTAGATGGCAACAGCTTTGATAAGATCCTCTTTACGGGAATGATCGATGAGTTCTTTGGCTACAAGCTGGGAACGCTGGAGTACAGATCCCTTAAGTTCGAAACCAGGGATCTTCCTGAGGTTGACAACTTCCAGGGAAATGCGGTGGTGAACTACACCGAGAGAGAAGTGCCCTACACCAGGATCATCGAGCACAAGCATTTTGAGTACGGTCAGGGCAAGGGTACCATCATTACCTATGAGCATCCCGCAAACTGGAAGCACGGAGATGAACCCTATTATCCCATGAACGATCAGAAGAACAACGACCTCTATCAGCAGTATGTCAAGCTGGCGGAGGAGTATCCCGACATCCTCTTTGGAGGAAGGCTCGGCCAGTACAAGTACTACAATATGGATCAGGTAATAAGAGCCGCTCTTGACATGGTAAGAGCATAAAAGAAGGCCCCGGGCTTTTAAGCCCGGGGTCTTCCTGTTGCCGTAACGCTCATCGGCAACGTATATAATTTCAAGTCAGATCTGCTGCAGCAGATCGACTTAAGCGCTTAAACTTCAAGCGCTGCGTTAACAATAGTTGTTGAACATCATTCCCGAATACTCACTGGTGATGTAAGGTGAGCTGGTGTCGCGGCTGTCGGGATTCTTGTAATTGACCACCGTGCGATCCACGTACTTCATGGGATCTACAGCGATCTCTTTGGTCTTGTCTATAAGAGACTCTGCGAACTTATTTACGGGCTCCAGGGAGTCGGCGCTCTGGGTGCCGGAAACTGCCTGTTTAAGGAGCTCATCGTCAACCGATAACTTGCCGTCGGCTTCAAGGGAGATTCCTATATCCGCTGAGTGTGCCAGGAACTGCTGGGCTATGCCCACAACCTCGGTTTTGAGTCTCGAACCCTTGAACTTATCGCCGGAAGCATTGCCTGCATCATCGATAAATCCGTTGTAACTGTCTACCAGTGTCTTAACATGCCCTATAAGGGCTGCGTTATCTCTTTTGACTCCTACGTGAATAGCTCCGTCCGGAGTAGTCTCCCGGAGCATCATATCGAACTTGCCGCCTACGGTGAAGTGGTTGGATACCGCCACTCTGTCCTCGCCGTTTAAGGTGAAGTGAGCGTTGGTTGCGGGAGCTGCCACCATGTTAAGTCCCAGGTACTCAACGCTGCCCTTGGCCAATACGCCATTGGTCTCGAATATCTCGAACTGGCTGTTCTCACCGGGCTTAAGTCCTGTCCTTGAAGAGGATATCTCCAGAGCGGATCTGTTTCCGTCCTCCACGATCCTGGCTTCAAGACCGATACTTGCTTTATTTATGAGCTTCTCCAGCTTCTGCTGGATGTCGATATTCTTGTCGTTGTTGTAAATGCTGAACTGGAATTCATACTCCTGGGATCCGACCCTTACGTCAAAGGCGTAATTCTCAGGTGGAAGCGAAGATGAATCCTTGGGGAGGAATCGCCCTCTGTTGACCTGGCTGCTGGCCAGCTGGCTAACCTCAATGTCAAAGCCGGTATTGCCGATGTCCTGCTCGGGAGTCTTGCCAACGTAAGAAGCGGTAACCTTGTCCTCATCGGTAGTAAAGGCGGAGGAGTGATTCAGCGAGGATTTACCCGTGCTGTCACTAAGCTCCATAATATGACCCTGGAGCTGCCTTGCCTTCTCTTTTATATCAATCGCATCGTTGCGCGAAGCATCGTCGTTGTTAAGCAGATAAAGAGGGGACTTCTTGTTAATCCTAGCGATAGATCTGTACACGTCGCGAAGCTCATCTTTACGATGGGCGTCGGCCTGTGTCACATCTTTGGAAACATAATCTTGTATGAAATGGTTATAAGCGCCATTTAAAGAAATGCCTGCCATAATGCCCCTCCTTTCTTCCTTGATATCCGTACGCGTTGTATCTTCTACCATTCCTTTGGTATCAGTCGTACGAGGGCATATCTAGCCACGTTTAGTTACTTACATTCTACAAAAAGACTGTCAATTGTCAATAAACTTACGGTTTAATTAATATATTTAATATAAAATTAAGAATTAATTGCCACGAAACCCACCCGTATATTATTATGTTTATTGAAATAAAACCGGAGAGAAAACTAAATGTTCTGGATTACCGCAATTGCATTCTTTACCTTATCATATAGATTATCGGACCGTTTTAAGAAAAACTTTAGTGATACAATTGGAATTTCTACGGCAATTGTGATCATGACTTTGTACCTTCTGGCTTTTTTCAGGGCTCTGAAGGGGATTTTCTTTATTTCCGCAGCCTATATTATTTACGCTGTGGCTGATTATTTTCTTAACATCCGGGGCAAAAGAAAAATCGGAAGGCTTCCGGTGGCTGAATTTGTTTTACCCATTGTCACAATTGTGGTGGTGGGGATCCTTGTAAAGGACAGGATATTTACCTGGTGGGACGATATCAATTTCTGGTCCTCGGACGCCAAGCAGCTCTTTTTCATGAACGGCTTCCCGGGGCGCTACGGAAATGTATCTCCGGAGTTTGGGGATTATCCTCCTGCGCTGTCCCTGTTTAAGTGGCTGTTCTTGCAGCTTTCTCCTTCAAAATACTATGAGGGACTTCAGTTTGTGGGTTACTTTGCGGCCAATGTGCTGTTTATAATGCCTCTAATGGGCATGGCCGGCAAGCTCTTTGATGAGATGTTCGTGGGAAGGGCCCGCACCGCCAGGGTATTCATGTTCCTGGCTCTGGTGCTTCTCCCCGGCGTATTTAACGGGATCATCTATTACGCAACTCCGGCAGATATCACCATGGCTATCATCTACGGGATACTGCTTTTGGCAATATATGACAGGAAGGGAACGGACACTTTCTATTACTACATGAGGATAGGCCTCTATGTCTCGGTTCTGCTTTTGACCAAGTCTGTGGGAATAGAGTGGGGGCTCTTTGCACTGGCCTTCTACCTTCTTATCGGTAAAAGAGAGAAGTGGATATGGATCTCAGCTGCTATGGGAGGCGCAAGTATTGGAAGCTGGCTTTTGTTCTGCTTTATCAACAGGAGAGTTGCCAAGCTCACAGGGGCTGGCATCAGAATGGCAACCTCAGGAACCTACAGGGCTCCCGAGAATACAATAGATAAGATGATATACTTCTTCCAGGGCTTTTTGTTCATGCCTATGCATGGGGATCACAACATTACCCTGGATCTGTCCGCGGGAGCGGCGGTGTTGCTGATATTCCTGGGCCTTCTTGCTCTTTGGAGCAGTAAGGTATTGGCCGGGGATGAAGCGGTGAGAATTATTTCTTTTGCCGCAGTTACAGGGCTTCTGGCCTTCGGAATCGTGTTCCTGGCACATATATCCATATTCCAGGGGGAGGACCAGTATCTGGACGCCTATGCCATGGCGGTATCGATTGCCAGGTACTGCGCGCCCTATACTCTGGGCATGACCATTTTGACCATGGGCATCCTGCTTGACAGGGCCAAAGAGCTAAAGTCGCCGGAACCGGGCATGGCAGCCTGTTACCTGTGCATTGGAATAGTTCTTTTGACGGCTGATTATCAGGGTGTTTACGGACATCTGTGGGATTACACCCACACAATCATGGAAGATGAAACGGCCTATGAGGATATGGTGGGCGACAAGGGCTATGAGCTGGTGGAGGCTGTAAGCAATAAGGAGCTGTATGGCAAGCGCGTTCTGGTCTTCAGGGACGGCCACAGCTATTATTGGGTCCACAATGCTTATATTAGTAAAGAGGCTTCGCCGGTGGCGCTGGTGTATGATGAGTTCATGGCAGAGGAGGACTCTGCTGAGTCCATCAAGGAGAAGATCCGCGCAAGTCATGCGGAGTACTTCTATGTTGAGGACGACGAGGGGCTTGCAGACGAGCTGTTTTCAGAGCTTCTTTCGGGGCAGGAGTACAGGACCGGCACAGTATACAGCGTAAGTACAATAAACTGATCAGGATTAATATATGAATGAAATAATACCGATTGTGATACCGGCCTATGAGCCGGATGAAAAGTTAATAGGCCTTCTTGAGGATCTTAAGGCTGCGGAGCTCTCTCCCGTGGTTGTGATAAACGACGGCTCTGAGGGCGAGGAGTACGACAGGATTTTTGATAAGGCGCGCCTTCTGGGAGCTGTGGTGCTAAGCCATGCGGTGAACATGGGTAAGGGCAGGGCTCTTAAGAATGCCATGAATTACTGTCTTGGGGAGTACCCGGGGCTTCTTGGTATTGTGACTGCGGATTCCGACGGACAGCACAAGACAGAGGATATAACCAAGTGCATGAAGGCACTCGTTGAGAATCCGGAGGATCTGATCCTGGGAGTCAGGGACTTTGCTTCTGCGGGGGTTCCTGCCAGATCTCTTTTCGGAAACAGGACCACCAGTGTTGTCATGAAGATACTTACGGGTATGAGCATCAGTGATACACAGACAGGGCTCCGCGGGATACCTTCGGAGTTTATGAAATTTCTTTTGACGGAAAAGGGCGAGAGGTACGAGTTTGAGACCAACATGCTGCTCGATACCAAGGAGCTGGGGATCAATATCCGTGAGGTGCCCATTGAGACTATATATTTGGAAGAGAATAAATCAAGCCACTTCCATCCTGTGAGGGATTCCATCAGGATTTATGCGGGATTCCTTAAGTTTCTGTTCTCGTCACTGTCTTCCAGCGTGCTGGATGTTCTGCTCTTTGGAATATTCTGCAGTATCCTCAAAGATATGACGCTGCCCATCGGATATATCATGCTCTCCACCATCATGGCAAGAGTCATTTCGGCAGTGTACAATTTCTTTATTAATTATAAGGTAGTTTTTAAAGGAAAGGGCAGCAAGGCCAAGGCGGCGGTCAGATATGCTATTCTGGCTGTGTTCATCATGCTTATGTCGGGCTTCCTTGTGAGCAGCCTCCACGGAGTCCTGCCAAAGGTTCCTGAGTTTGTTGTCAAGATTCCGGTGGACTGTGTTCTGTTCCTTGTGAGCTTCATGGTCCAGAGGGAAGTTGTTTATAAGAATTAAAATCGCACAAACGCCGAAAAATATTGTTGACGCGGTTAATTGTCTATGATATATTAGACAAGCGACAAGAAATTCATGTCTTTTTTTTATGCAAAAAAATGCGGTGATACAGATTTCCGGAAACGGGGAAATTCAAGGTGTTTTCTGGTCTGGCTCTGTTTCATACGCTGGAATGTTAAGAACGCACGGAGGTGAAATAATGCGTACAAGAATTACATTAGCATGCACAGATTGCAAGAACCGTAACTATGACACAACCAAGGACAAGAAGACACATCCCGATCGTGTTGAGATGAAGAAGTATTGCCCATTCTGCAAGAAGCATACATTACATAAGGAAACCAAGTAATTAACATCCTTAGTCAGAAGGAGACCACAAAATGGATAAGATCAAGAATTTCTTTACTGGTGTAAAGGCAGAATTCGGAAAGATCATTTGGCCTACAAGGGAAGATATCATCAAGCAGACAACAGCTGTTGTGGTAGTTTCTGTCATCTGCTGCGCGCTGATCGCTGCTCTGGATTATGCTTTCGGATTTGGAATGGATAAGCTTACATCCATTTTCTAATGAAAAGGAGATAATATGTCAGAAGAAATGGAAAAGAATCTCCAGCAGGATGAAGTTACTCCTGCAGAGGTAGTATCTGATGAAGTGTCTTCAGATGCAGAAACTTCCTCTGGCGAGGAAGCAGCAGCTGTAGAGGGTGCAACTGTCAATGAGAATGTTCATTGGTACGTAGTACATACATATTCCGGATATGAGAACAAGGTTAAGGCTAACCTTGAGAAGACCATCGAGAACAGACATCTTCAGAACCAGATCCTTGAGGTAAGAGTGCCTCTCCAGGATGTAGTTGAGGTTAAGAACGGCGCTCGCAAGAACGTTCAGAGGAAGATGTTCCCCGGTTATGTCCTTGTTAACATGGACATGAACGATGAGACCTGGTACGTAGTCCGCAATACACGTGGTGTTACAGGTTTCGTAGGACCCGGAAGCAAGCCTGTTCCGCTTACAGATGCAGAGATCAAGCCTCTTGGCATCAAGACAGACACAGTTTCTGTTGACTTTGGTGTCGGCGACGAGATCGCAGTTATTGCAGGTGTTTGGAAGGATACAGCAGGCGTTGTTCAGAGGATGGATTTCGGCAAGCAGACAGCTACTATCAATGTTGATCTGTTCGGCCGTGAGACTCCGGTTGAGATCAGCTTTGCTGAAGTCAGAAGAATCGATTCTTGAATATAGTTATTCGAGAAGACCAATCATGATATTTAGACGCGTGAGCGTTTAGATATATAGCCTGCTCTTGCAGGCACGTAACCGCTGAGTGGGAGCAATTCTTAAGGAATTGCGTCCGACCACATATTTTCAGGAGGTGCCATTATGGCAAAGAAAGTCGAAGGATATATTAAGTTACAGATCCAGGCTGGTAAAGCAACACCAGCACCACCAGTTGGACCAGCACTTGGTCAGCATGGTGTAAACATTGTTGAATTCACAAAGCAGTTCAACGCTCAGACAGCAGATAAGGGTGATCTTATCATCCCTGTTGTTATCACTGTTTATGCAGACAGAAGTTTCACATTCATCACCAAGACTCCCCCTGCAGCAGTTCTTCTTAAGAAAGCTGCCAAGATCCAGAAGGGTTCAGGAGTTCCTAACAAGACAAAGGTTGCAACCGTTTCCAAGGAAGACATCAGAAAGATTGCAGAGACCAAGATGCCTGACCTCAATGCTGTTGATATCGAGGGTGCAATGAGCATGATCGCCGGAACAGCACGTAGTATGGGAATCGTAGTAGAAGACTGAGGGAGGATGAGAGATGAAACACGGAAAGAAATATGTAGAAGCTGCTAAGCTTGTTGACAAGACTCAGCAGTATGAAGCTGCAGAAGCTATCTCTCTTGTTAAGAAGACTGCTACTGCAAAGTTTGATGAGACTGTAGAAGCTCACATCAGAACCGGTTGCGATGGACGTCACGCTGATCAGCAGATCAGAGGCGCTGTTGTACTTCCTAACGGAACAGGTAAGACTGTTAAGGTTCTTGTTTTTGCTAAGGGAACCAAGCTCGATGAGGCACAGGCTGCCGGAGCAGACCACGTTGGTGGCGAGGAACTCATCCCCAAGATCCAGAACGAAGGATGGCTTGATTTCGACGTTGTAGTTGCAACACCTGATATGATGGGCGTTGTAGGACGTCTCGGTAAGGTGCTCGGACCTAAGGGTCTCATGCCTAACCCTAAGGCTGGCACAGTTACTATGGATGTAACCAAGGCTATAGCTGATATCAAGGCTGGTAAGATCGAGTACAGACTTGACAAGGCCAACATCATCCATGTTCCTGTTGGAAAGGCTTCTTTCACACAGGAGCAGCTTGAGCAGAACTTCACTGCAATCATGGATGCCATCACAAAGGCAAGACCTTCATCAGTTAAGGGTCAGTTCTTAAAGAGCATCACTCTTGCAACAACTATGGGACCTGGTGTGAAGGTAATATCTAACAGATATTAATTTTGCATAAATATTGTGTATTAAGACGGGCTGCCAATAATTGGCAGTCCGTTTTTGTGGTTCATTACTATTACATATACAAGATATTGTGGTATAATATCTTTATGAGAAACAAGAACTACTTAGATGATGACAAATGGGCTGACAGTAAAAGCGTCGGCAATATCTTTGCCAAGCCTCAGGTGGTGGCGTTTTTGGTTACCTTCTCCCTGGTAATGGCAGTGGGTGTTCCGGCTCTTTTCATGGTCAGGAATATTAAGGCTCCCGCAGCCAAGAAGTCCGGAGGAGTCTTTGCAGAGAAGTGGGAGGCTATTCCGGAGGCAGCAGTTGCGGCAAATGCGGCTGTGACAACAGAGGAAGCTGCCACAAAAGCGGCGGTTGTCTTTGACGGAGATGAGAACTACTCCCATGTTATTGGTGCTGCAGACAGTGAGACTGTCACAATGGGATTTGCCGGGGATATTCTTTTTGACACCAATTATGCTGTCGGGGATGCATTTAAGAGAGCCGGAAACACCGCTGAAGGAGTTATCGGGCAGAGTCTCCTTGATAAAATGAGAGGCGTGGACATCATGATGGTGAACAATGAGTTCACCTATTCCAACGGGGGAGCGCCGATAGAGGGCAAGACATACACCTTCAGAGCCGCTCCGGAGACTGCCTCCATTCTGAATACCATGGGGGTTGATATAGTTGGCCTTGCAAACAACCACGCCTATGACTTTGGAAGAGATGCTTTTCTTGATTCCCTGAGGGCTCTGGACAATGCAGGTATTGCCTATGCAGGCGGAGGAGAGAATATCGACGAGGCATCGCATCCTGTATACTATATAACTGACAACGGCATGAAGATCGCCATTATCTGCGCAACACAGATAGAACGCCTTGGCAACCCTGATACAAAGGGAGCCACAGCGGATTCTCCCGGAGTATTCCGGTGTCTGGATGATGCTCTTTTGCTTGATAAGGTCAGGGAGGCAAGGGAGAGAAATGCTTACGTTGTCGTATTTATCCATTGGGGAACAGAGAGTACTGAAGAGATCGACTATCTGCAGAGAGATCAGGCAAAAGAGATAGCTGATGCGGGAGCCAATCTGATCATCGGAACCCATCCCCATGTTCTTCAGAAGATAGACTATGTGGACGGAGTACCTGTGGTATTCAGCACCGGCAATTTTATCTTTAATTCCAAGACAATTGATACCTGTATGATAATCGCGACGCTGCATAAAAGCGGCAGTACCAATATTCAGTTTGTCCCTGCGATACAGAGCGGCTGTAAAGTCACCGAGGCTACCGGGGAAAACTATTCAAGAATATTGAACAATATGGCTGCCATGTCCGGCGGGATAAACATAGATGAAAACGGATATATAAGCCCAAGATAGTACAGAAAATGCGGAAAAACTATTGACATTTATATTATGTTATGTTATTTTAACTAAAGTCGTCTGAACAGACGAGCAAACATGCCGAAGACAGTAGGTGTTCCTTGCGGAACGTAAAGAGTGATCGCCTACCGAGGAAAGTTTTTGATTAGACTTTTATGCCTCTCGATGTCTTCGAGGGGTATTTTTTTCGGCGGTATATTCTATAAGGAGGTAAAAAGATGGCAAAGGTTGAACTTAAGAAGCCTGTTGTAGAAGAGATTTCCGAGAAGATCAAAGATGCGCAGGCTCTGGTACTTGTAGATCACCGCGGACTTACCGTTGCTCAGGACACTGAACTTCGTAAGAAACTTCGTGAAGAAGGCGTAACGTATAAGGTTTACAAGAACACAATGATGAACTTCGCGTTCAAGGGAACTGACTTTGAGCAGCTTGCAGAAGCAGGACTTTTAAATGGTCCTTCAGCTATGGCTGTTTCAGCAACAGATCCCGCTGCACCTGCCCGTGTGCTTTATGAGTTTGCTAAGAAGGCTAAGGCTCTCGAGATCAAGGGTGGTGTTATCGAAGGTAAGTACTACGATGCAGAGGCTATGACCGAGATCGCAACAATCCCTTCAAGAGAGGTTCTTCTTTCAAGACTCCTTGGCTCTATGCAGTCACCTGTTACAAACTTCGCTCGCGTTATCAAGCAGATCGCAGAGAAGGATGGAGAGGAAGCACCTGCAGCTGAGGAAGCTAAGGCTGAAGAGGCAGCACCTGCTGAGGCACCTGCCGCTGAAGCACCTGCAGCAGAGTAATTATCATCTGCGCAGTACATTTGTAATTGCTATTGGATTTAATTAACTAAACTATATGGAGGAAATAATAATGGCAAAGTTATCTACAGCAGAATTTATTGATGCTATCAAAGAGTTAACAGTACTCGAGCTTAACGATCTTGTAAAGGCTTGCGAGGAGGAGTTTGGCGTTTCTGCAGCAGCAGGCGTTGTAGTTGCAGCTCCCGGTGCAGGCGCAGCAGCAGCTGAGGAGAAGACTGAGTTCAACGTAGAGCTCACAGAGGTTGGTCCTAACAAGGTTAAGGTTATCAAGGTTGTTCGTGAGATCACAGGTCTTGGACTTAAGGAAGCAAAGGATCTCGTAGACAGCGCTCCTAAGATGATCAAGGAGAACGCTTCTAAGGCTGAGGCTGATGACATCAAGGCTAAGGTTGAGGCTGAGGGTGCTAAGGTTACTCTTAAGTAATGTGAGCGATATACGCGTCATAATAAAAGAATCAGGCATGCTCGCATGTCTGATTCTTTTTATTAATGACCGTAACGGACATGAGGAAGTAGCACGACAGTGCGGATTAAAAAACTTCTTGACATAGCTATCACTTTGGCGTAAAATGGACAATGCACTATTGTGGTGCAGTGGGTCTTTTTGCGCATTTTTTTAATGTGCTTATTTATGGACCTTTTAAAAGCATCAAAAATAAGAAGAACGGGGTGAATGTCAATGGAAAAAAACAGATTACATCCTACCGGCTCTGGTAAGAATGTCCGCATGAGTTTCCAGCGCCAGAAGGAAGTCCTGGAGATGCCTAACCTGATTGAAGTTCAGAAGAATTCATATCAGTGGTTCCTCGATGAAGGCTTGAAAGAAGTCTTTGACGATATTTCTCCAATTGAGGATTACGGCGGCAAGCTCAGTCTGGAATTTGTTGATTTCAAGCTTTGCGAGGATGAAATCGACAAGAACAAG
>JAEEGF010731699.1_pt1 | contig 32665 bp, 31 predicted proteins | sample 9134171 | NCBI WGS metagenome assembly JAEEGF01 (sample SAMN16246542, study PRJNA631951) | gut metagenome | biome: gut microbiome; feature: rumen; material: AP-attached | host: Bos | place: Iran: Karaj | collected 2018-10 | reverse complement strand
CCTCTGTGCCCTGTGCCACGCCCGTGGTAGTTGCTTCAGCGGGCGCGATAGTCCAACTGGTGGCATCTTCGGTGCCTTCCTTCACAGAGACTTTGTAGGTAGTCTGTGCCACTGCGCCCGTGGCTACTGCTGCGAGCAGCACGAGCATGGAAAGAAATCTTTTCTTAATCATAATTGAAAAAATTAATATGTTAATAAATAAAATGATGTTTATAAACTGTCGATTGGGATGAGCCGCTAAGAGTGCACAGGGGGACTGTCCCCGTGTGCACACGTGTACCTCACCAGCGTCTCGTTTCTGCGCTCGATGACGTAGCTTTGCCAGAAGCAAAGGGCGGCCAGCAGCACCACAGCTACAGCGAGTATGATGGTAAAAAGATTTATCATTGTATATAGAAATTTGTTTTAACGTTATGATGGAAATAAAAAACATGCAGGCTTCTCTCGGTTCGCTCCAAGAAAAGCCGAATATTGCCCTTTCGGGCGAGGGCAGGCTGCGCCTCGACATAGCTGGAGCGAGCTCCGCTCTGCACTCGGCTTGCACTGCCCTTAACGCGGGGTCGCCCGCGTATTTTAATAAGGTAAAGTAGGCCGGTAGCGCTAATTGTGTGTGTGTGTGTGTGTGTGTGTGTGTGTTATAGAAATATCTGGTATAGCCAAATAATCCGCGTTAAATAATCTTATAATAAACACATTCTTCATAATGTCATTAGGTTTCGACGGCAAAGATACAAAGATTTACCGAAACCGCCAAAAGAAAATATGCACAAATTTGGTTTAAAGCCCAAATTTGTGCATATATTAAATACATCCCTTGTTGACCTTATTCGCGCTTACCGAATATGCGAAGCAGATAGATGAACAGGTTTATGAAGTCAAGATAGAGGGAGAGTGCTCCGAGGAGAGCCATCTTCTGAGCCCCTTCACCGGCATCGGGTGCCTGCAACAGCATCTGCTTGATTTTCTGCGCATCGTAGGCTGTCAGACCGACAAACACGAGGACGCCGATATAGCTTAGAATCATCGTGAATCCTGAACTCTTGATGAAGAGGTTGACGATAGTGGCGATGACGAGTCCTATCAATGCCATCATCACGATCTTACCCATCTTCGTCAGGTCGGTCTTCGTGGTGTAGCCGATGAAAGCCATGGCACCGAATGTGCCGGCGGTGATGAAGAACACCGTAGCTATCGACGAGGCAGTATAGGCCAGGAAGATATACGACAGCAAGGCACCGTTGATGACCGAATAGAGGATGAACATCAGCGTAGCCATTGTCAGTGACAGGCGGTTGATGGCAGCGCTGACACCGATGACGAGTGCAAACTCAGCGATAATCATTCCCCAGAACAGGATCTGGTTGGTATAGATGGCCTGCAAGATGCCTGGACTTGTTGCCACGCCATAGGCCGTGAAGCCTGTGATGACCAGAGCCAGCGTCATCCATACATATACCTTACGCATCAATACCGGAAAAGCAGCAGACACATCCCATTGTCTTTCAGCAGGCTGATTCAACTGTTTCTCGGCAGAAATTCCCTGAAAATTCAATTCTTTGTAGTCCATTATTATCCTATTTTTTATGTTAGACGGCGCAAAGATACACATTTATTTGAGCAAAGAATCATCTTTTGTATTAAAAAAAACAAAAAGGTGTTGTATGTTCAAGAATTATTCGTACATTTGCAGATGCGGTGTGCAAAGTGCACGTTTCCGCAGTAGTAATAACTAAAAAGAGTAAAGACTATGACGTACAAAGTGATTGACATTGAGGGCGTAGGTGAGGTTTACGCCGAGAAACTGATTGCAGCAGGTATCAAGACCGACGCAGAATTGTTGGAGAAATGTGCTAAGCCGGCAGGCCGCAAGGCTTTGGCCGAGGCTACGGACATCAGCCCGAAGCTCATCTTGAAGTGGGCAAACCATTGCGACCTGTATCGCATCAACGGTGTTGGACCGCAGTTTGCTGAACTGTTGGAGGCCAGCGGCGTTGACACTGTGAAGGAGCTGAAGCACCGCGTTGCTGAGAACCTGCAGAAGAAGCTGGAGGAGGTGAACGCCGTGAAGAACCTGACCAACCGTGTTCCCGCTGTCGCTGAGGTACAGAAGATGATAGACCAGGCCAAGGAGTTGCCTGCCGTCATGGAATACTAATATCCAATTGATAATTGATAATTGACAATTGATAATTATTAGCGACAAGTGCGACATGACTAAGAAACACTTATTGCTTCTGACATTGACGGCTCTGCTTTGCGGAGCCGTCAATGCTCAATCGACATTTACGCATCCGTGGATGCAGAAGCGCGTGGCCTACTTTGGTGACTCGATTACCGACCCGAAGAATGACGGCTCGAAACAGAAATACTGGCACTTCCTGCAAGAGTGGCTGGGCATCACCCCCTACGTCTATGCTGTCAGCGGACGCCAGTGGAACGACATCCCCCGTCAGGCCGACCGTCTGTATGCCGAACATGGAGACTCTGTCGATGCCATCCTCATCTTTATCGGTACCAACGACTACAACCAAGGTGTGCCCATCGGCGAGTGGTATGAGGAGAAAGCCGAACAGGTGGAGTACGCCCATGGCGGCAAGCCCAAACAACTTGTTGATCGACAGCGTCGCTATATGAAGATGGATAACAACACGTACCGCGGCCGCATCAACATGGTACTGGACAAGGTGAAGCGCATGTATCCCGATAAGCAGATTGTACTTCTGACGCCTATCCACCGAGCCCAGTTCCACCGTAGCGAGACTAACTGGCAGATCACCGAGGACTACACCAACCAGTGTGGCATCTATCTTGAAGAGTACATCCAGGCCGTCAAGGATGCCGGTAACATCTGGGCCGTCCCCGTCATCGACATGAATGCGGTCAGCGGCCTCTACCCCATGATGGACGAGCACGTTCAGTATTTCAAGGACGGCGACACCGACCGTCTGCACCCCAACGACAAAGGGCACGAGCGTATGGCCCGCACCCTTTACTATCAGTTGGCAACATTGCCCTGTACCTTCTAAACCATTTCTATAAGCTATTACTGTACGACGCCCTTATTTCTTCGGCGTCGTACATTCATTCACCAGATAGACAATACTCATGTAGGGAATGCCTGTGTTCGTCTCCAAGCCGATTTCACAGGTACGGCTGTTGCTGTATCCTACCTCAATATGATTGGCCTCAATCTGCGGACGCAGCTTTCTTAATCCATACTTGTTCAGTTCAGGGAACGTGAAGCCACGGTCGCCGGCAAAGCCGCAACAGCCCACTCCCTCTGGCAGGAACACCTTGGTAGAGCAGAGCTTAGCCAGATTGATGAGGTCGTCGGCCACACCCATCTGTCGGGTAGAACACGTGATATGCAATGCCACAGGACGGTCTATCTGATGGAAGTCGAGACGCGGCACGAGATACTTCATGATGAACTCGGCCGGCTCATAAAGGTGCATCTTGTGCATAACCTTACGCATACGGTGCAAGCATGGACTCTGGGCACAGAGTACAGGATACTTGCCTTCCTCAGAAGCCTTCCACAGTGCCTGTTCCAGTTCAGCACTCTTGCGGTCTGCAATGTCGAGCATACCCTTCGACTCCCAGATCTGTCCGCAGCACATACGATCCATACCCTCCGGGAAGATGACCTCGTAACCAGCCTTGGCCATCAGCTGGATGACCTCGTCGACCAGGTCGTGAATCTTTCCGCCATGTTTCGATTGTCCCATGGTCTGGTTGATACAACTGGGGAAATAGACGACTTTAGGAGCCTCCCCCGACCCCTCCAAGGGGAGGGGGGACTCAGATGCGCTCCATTGCCCCCTCTCTTTGGAGGGGGATGGGGGGAGGCTTCTTTCGATGATAAACTGCGTAAGGTCAGACTTCTTAGGCTGGCGATGCTTCTTTGGCATGGCCGTGGTCCATAGTGGCAGACCCATCTTGTTCATGCCACGGCAGACACTCGACATCAGCGACGGTCCCAGCGTGATGTGTCCTAAGTGTGCCACGTCGAGCACCACACGCAGACCGCTCTTGATACCCGCCATGTGGTTGGCGGCGAATTCTCCCACCTTATAGCCCACACTGTTGTTGTTCATGTCCATCTGACGGATGAGGTGCGTCAGCTCGCCCGTATTGATCTTCATCGGACACGATGTCGAGCACAGTCCGTCGGTGGCACAGGTCTGGTCACCATAGTATTTATACTGTTTCTTCAGACGGGCGGCGCGCTCGGCAGCGGCTGTTCCTGCAGGGGAGCCGCCGGACGCACGGGCGGTGGCCTCCAGCTCGCGGATTTCGCGCTGCACGGCGATACGCATTCTTGACGACAGCGTCAGACCGCACGACATACAGTTCACCTCGCAGAAGCCGCACTCGATACACTTGTTGGCGCGCTTCACCTGCTCGATGGTTTCCTTGGCCGTCGACAGTGTGGGGTCCATCAGATAGTGACCGCCGTCAGGAACCTTGTCGAAGTCGAAGTCCAGCACGGGCAGCGGCTTCAGACACTTGATGAAGCAGTCCGGGTCGTCGTTGAAGATGACACCCTGGTTCAGCAAGCCCTCGGGGTCGAAGATGGCCTTCAACTCACGCATGACTTCGTAGGCCTTGTCGCCCCACTCGTACTTCACAAACGGTGCCATGTTCCGACCTGTGCCATGCTCGGCCTTCAACGATCCGTCGTAGCCCTCTACCACGAGTTTGGCCACCGCACGCATCATCTCAGCATAGCGGGCCACCTCGTGCTCGTCGGCAAAGCTCTGGTTCAGGATGAAGTGGTAATTGCCCTCAAAGGCATGACCGTAGATGCAGGCATCGTCGTAGCCGTGGTCGGCAATGAGCTTCTGCAGCTTCACCGTGGCCTCAGGCAGCGACTCGATGGGGAACGCCACATCCTCAATGAGACACGAGGTACCCACGGGACGCGTGCCACCCACGCTGGGGAAGATACCCGAACGGATGGCCCAGTATTTGCCATACACTGCCGGATCCTCCGTAAACTCAGCAGGGATATACAGGCGGAACTGCCCCAGACATTCCTTGATCTTCTCAATCTTCTCAAGCAGCTGCTCGTGCGTCACACCCTTTGTCTCCGTCAGGATAGCCGTCAGGTTGTGATAGTCGCCAGGTTCCACACCGGCAATCTTTCCGGCATCGACATCCTTCTGATATTGCAGGTACACGGGATCGTCCACACTGCTCAACGACTTGTAGTCGAGCATCTCGGCACTCTTCACGACGAGATTCTCGGCACTATATTCCAAATCACCCTCGCCAGCTTTCATCTTCTTCATGGCCACCACAGCCTCACAGCTCTCCTTCATGGTCAGGAAGTACACCATGGCCGAAGCCTTGTATTTGTAGTCGATAAGGGTCTTCATCGTCACCTCCGACAGGAAGGCCAGCGTACCCTCAGAACCCACCATCGAATGGGCGATGATGTCGAACGGGTCGTCGTATGCAATGAGCGGACGCAGGTTCAGACCTGTTACATTCTTAATGCTATACTTTTTAAATATACGCGCGCGCAACTCTTCGTCGGCACGCACTTTGTCGCGCAGGGCCTCGATCTTGGCGATAAACTCCGGGTGTGAGCGGGAGAACCGCTCACGACTATCCTTGTTGCCTGTGTCAAGCACCGTACCGTCGGTCAGGATGATGCGGGCAGAGACCATCATGCGGTCACTGTTGGCATGCACGCCACAGTTCATGCCCGATGCGTTGTTGATGACGATGCCGCCCACCATGGCCGAGCCGATGCTGGCCGGATCGGGCGGGAACACGCGGCCGTAGGGTTTCAGTATCTCGTTGACCTTACTGCCCACGATGCCCGGCTGCAACGTTATGATACCACCTTCGGTTTCAGAGTTCCCCTCGCCCTTTGGAGAGGGGTTAGGGGTGAGGCTCCATTTCTCCCAGTGCTTGCCAGCCACGATGAGCACCGAGTCCGTACAACTTTGACCAGAAAGCGAGGTACCAGCGGCACGGAAGGTGAAGGGCAACGCGTATTTCCGGCATAGGCGGACAATCTGGCTAATCTCCTCCTCGCCGTCGCTGCGGATGACGACTTTCGGTATCTGGCGGTAGAAACTGGCATCGGTACCCCACCCCAGCGTGCGGAGCTCGTCGGTGTAGATGCGGTCGTTGGTCACAATCTGCCTGAGGGCACTCAGGAAGTCGGCGTAAGCCTGCGGTGTTGGATTCTTAGGACTATTCATAAGCGTGTATTATGATTTAAGTTTTCATTTGTCTGCAAATATACGAAAAAAAACGCAAAGCACAAAAAAACAGGCGAAATATTTGGTTATTGCCTGCTTTTTTCGTATATTTGCAGCAATTCTTATAATAATACTACGTAATAACTAAAGATCTATGACTGCATTAGTATCTGTAATCCCAATTCTATTGCTCATTATTCTGATGATGGGCTTTAAAGTGTCTGGTTATAAGAGTGCTATCATCACATTGGTGGTGACCGTTCTTCTGGCTTTGTTTGCAACCCCTATGATGGGCATTATCCCAGAGAAGTATGCCGACGCCTCAATCTATGGCATCACGCTGTGGTCGGTGGTGGAAGGTTTCCTGAAAGCGTGCTTCCCAATCATCCTGATTATCATCTGCGCCATCTTCAGCTACAACATCCTTTGCGAGACGAAGGAGATTGAGACCATCAAGACGCAATTCATCCAGATGACCAGCGACAAGGGTCTGCTGGTGCTGCTGCTGACTTGGGGTCTGGGTGGTGTGTTGGAAGGTATGGCCGGTTTCGGAACGGCTGTGGCTATCCCTGCCGCCATCCTGATCGGACTGGGCTTCAAACCGATGTTCTCAGCCGTCATCTGTCTGGTGGCCAACACGGTGGCAGTAGGCTTCGGTGCAGTCGGACTGCCCGCCACGACGCTCGCCAACCAGGTGGCTGCCAGCGGTGTGGCAACACCTGAGGAACTCTGCGAGGTAGCGACCTTTATTATATTGCAACTCTCGCTGATGTTCTTCATCACGCCGTTCCTCATCCTGATGATGACGGACAAGACGAAGATTGTGAAGAACATCACCATCGCGCTGTTCGTGGGTACGTTCAGCATCATCGTACAGTTCTGCTGTGCCCACTTCATCGGCCCGGAGACTCCGGCTATCCTCGGTAGTGTGGCTGCCATCATCGCCATGTTGATTTATAACAAACTGTTTATCCACGACGAGAATCCAGCCGACGAGGTAGTGGTGGAGAAAAAGAAGTTCGGTCTGGCGAAGACCTTGAAGGCTTGGAGCGTCTACGGACTGATTATCTTCTTTATCCTGATTTCGAGCAAGATTGTTCCACCCATCAACGAACTGCTGAACAGCACGCTGGTGACGAAGTTCGACCTGCCCGTCATTGGCAACACGTTTAAGTTCGGTTGGCTGTCGAATGCCGGTCTGATGATTTTCCTCGGTGCCGTCATCGGTGGCCTGATTCAGGGTATGAGCTTCGGCAAACTGATGAAGCTGCTGGCAAAGACCACGCTGAACCTGCAGAAGACGGTGGTGACCATCTGCTGTCTGGTGGCTATGGCCATGCTGATGAACAACACAGGTATGACAAACGACATCGCCAAGGGTCTCGTGATGCTCACAGGTGCTGCCTTCCCGTTCTTCGCTCCGCTCATCGGTTCTATCGGAACCTTCGTAACGGGTTCGGCTACGAATGCCAACATTCTCTTCGGTAAGTTGCAGGCTACTGCCGCCAGCGACCTAGGACTGGTCAATCAGGGCACATTCTTCGGTGTCAGCGGTAACGAAACCAACTGGCTCGCTGCAGCCAACTGCGCCGGCTCTGAGGGAGGTAAACTGCTGTCGCCACAGTCTATTGCCATTGCTACAGCGGCCTGTGACATGGAAGGCCAAGATGGTGATATCATGCGTAAGACCATGCCATTCGCCATCTTCTGGATTCTGATGAACGGACTGATGGTGTTCCTCGGACTCCATGTAATTTAAGGATTGTCGGAATATCGTAATAACGTAATAACGAAAAATAACAATATGAAAGTCGGACTATTTATTCCCTGTTACGTGGATGCCGTCTATCCAGAGGTGGGTGTGGCAACGTGGAAGTTGCTGAAGCACTTGGGCATCGACGTGACATATCCTGAGAAACAGACCTGCTGCGGACAGCCTATGGCCAATGCAGGTTTCGAGAAGCAGGCCATCCCTCTGGCCGAGAAGTTTGAGGAGAAGTTCAAGGACTTCGACTATGTGGTGGCACCGAGCGTCAGCTGCACGGCGTTCGTGAAGATTAACTATCCGAGACTGCTGAGCGGGGGAACCGCTCAGCACACGGAAGGCATGCACGAGTGCGAGACGGCCAAGAAGTGCATGGACGTAGTGGGGTTTTTGCACGACGTGGTGAAGGTGGACCGCCGGTTGGGCACGTTCCCGCATAAGGTCAGCCTGCACAATTCGTGTCACGGCGTACGCGAACTGGGGCTGTCATCACCCAGCGAAGAGCATGTGACTCCGTTCAACAAGATCAAGGACCTGCTGCAACTCGTCGACGGCATTGACGTCGTAGAACCCAAGCGCCACGATGAGTGCTGTGGCTTCGGTGGTATGTTCTCCATCGAGGAGACTGCCATCTGTGCCCAGATGGGTAAGGACAAGGTGGAGCGCCACATGCAGACAGGTGCCGAGTATATCACCGGCCCCGACTGCTCGTGTCTGATGCACATGGCCGGCGTAGCCAAGAAGCAGGGCTTCGATATCAAGTTCAAACACGTGGTCGAGATTCTGGCCGCAGGTCTGTAATTTCGAAACATCGAAATGTCGTAATAACGTTATAACGTAATAACGAAAGAATATGAGTACATCACATAGCAAAGCCGCCAAACAGTTCTTGAAGAACCAGCAATATGCCCACTGGCACGACGCCACATTCTGGGCAGTGCGCACCAAGCGCGACAACATGGCGCACGGATTGGAGGAGTGGGAGCAGCTGCGCGAGAAGGCTTCGGCCATCAAGCGCCACACCATTACCCACTTGGATGAATATCTCGACCAGTTTGCCACAAATGCCGAGAAGAACGGAGTGGAGGTACACTGGGCAAAGGATGCTGAGGAGTTCAACGAAATCGTTTATGGCATCCTGAAGAACCACAACGTGAAGAAGATGGTGAAGTCGAAGTCGATGCTCACCGAGGAGTGCGAGATGAACCCGTACTTGGAGAGCAAAGGCATTGAGGTGGTGGAGACCGACCTGGGCGAGCGCATCATCCAGTTGAAAGGTCAGAAGCCAAGCCATATCGTCATGCCTGCCATCCACCTGAACCACGACGACGTGGGCGAGCTGTTCGAAGAGAAAGGCATTTCCAAGGAGAAGGGCAACCACGACCCCACGTACCTGACCTATCGGGCACGTCTCAGCTTGCGCAACGAGTTTCTGACCGCTGACGCAGGCATGACGGGTGCTAACTTCGGTATCGCCGAGACGGGCGACATCGTGGTATGCACCAACGAGGGCAATGCCGACATGTCGACCTCATGCCCACGACTGCACATCGTCGCCATCGGACTGGAGAAGGTCATTCCCAACTACGAGTGTCTGGCCGTGTTCCAGCGCATGCTGTGCCGTGCCGGTACAGGACAGCCCACGACGACCTTTACGAGTCACTTCCGCAAAGCCCGTCCGACGGCTCACCACATGCACATCGTGCTGGTGGACAACGGCCGAAGCGACTGGATTGCCAATCCCGAGCACTGGGAGTCGCTGAAGTGCATCCGCTGCGGCTCGTGCATGAACACGTGTCCCGTCTATCGTCGCAGTGGTGGCTACTCGTACAGCTACTTCATTCCTGGTCCCATCGGCATCAACCTCGGCATGCTGCGCGACACCAAGGCCCACTCGGGCAATGTCAGCGCCTGCACGCTGTGTCTGTCGTGCCAAACCGTCTGCCCCGTCAAGGTGAACCTCGGCGACCAGATCTACCTGTGGCGCCAGCAGCTTGACGACTTCGGCACCGCCAATCCTGAGAAGAAGCTGATGTGTAAGGGTATGTCGATGCTCTATGGTTCACCAGGCCTGTATAACTTCGGTACAGGTCTCGCCCACTGGGCCAACCTGATTCCATCGCCTCTCATGAACTGCGGCCTGAACCCGTGGGCTGAGGGTCATAAGATGATGGAGTTCCCGAAGAAACCGTTCCACGAGGTTATCAAGGAGCTATAATTTCGAAATATCGTAATATCGTAATAACGTTATAACGAAAAAGGAGAAAAGACTATGGCAAGTAAAGAAGATATACTGAAGAAATATCGCGCGAACGTGCGCGAGAGATACGACATGCCCGATCTGAGCGACATCAAGGCCATCACCTACCCTGACCTGCTGTTGCAGTTTATGAATATGACGAAGAGCGTGGGCGGTAATGCCATCGAGGTCGAGAAGGGCCGCGACATCAATGAGCTCATCAAGGAGCTGTATCCTGATGCGAAGGAGATTGCGTCGAACCTGCCGGAGATCACCATCGCCACGCGTAATCCTGACGAGGTAGGACGTGCCCGCGACCTGAACGGCACTGACGTCGGTGTCATCCGTGGCATGTTTGGCGTGGCCGAGAATGCCTGCGTATGGATTCCCCAGCAGATGAAGGAGAAGGCCGTGTGCTTCATCAGCGAGAACCTCGTCATCCTGCTTGACAAGAAGCAGATAGTGAACAACATGCACGAGGCCTATGCCCGTCTGTCGAAGAAGGAAGGCTGCGGTGCCGACCAGTTCGATGAGTACGGCTACGGCTCGTTTATCAGCGGTCCGTCGAAGACTGCCGACATTGCCCAGGTGCTGGTGATGGGCGCACAGGCCGCCCGCAGTGCCACGGTGCTGCTACTTGACGAATAGGCGATATGATTGACAAGGAAACACGTGACCGCATTATTGCTCTTGTCCAGCAAGAGGTAGTGCCCGCCATTGGTTGTACAGAGCCGATGGCGGTGGCTCTTTGTACGGCAAAGGCCAGCGAACAGTTGGGACAGCAACCCGAGCATATCGTGGCCAGCCTCAGCGGCAACATTCTGAAGAACGCCATGGGAGTCGGTATTCCAGGCACGGGCATGATAGGTCTCCCCATTGCCATCGCGTTGGGAGCCCTCATCGGCAAGAGTGAGTACAAACTCGAAGTATTGAAGGATCTCTCCCCCGACGATTTGGAGCAAGGCAAACAATTTATCAAGGAAGACCGCATAGATATCAGGCTGAAGGAAGGTGAATGCGACAAGTTATATATCGAGGTAACTTGCGAGGCTGACGGCCATACGGCAACAGCAGTCATTGCTGGCAGCCACACCCATTTCGTATCGGGCGATGCCAACTATAGTGGTTCACCAGCAACGGCAGAAGAGGCTTCCGATATTGCATTGGATATGCAGACAGTCTATGATTTCGCCACGACGGCACCCCTCGACGAGATCCGATTCATCGAGGAGACACGTAACTACAACATGAATGCAGCCCGTGAAGCCCTGAAGGGTAACTACGGTCACAACTTGGGCAAGACCATCGACCGTCCTATGTCGAAGGGTATCTTCGGCAACACCATCTTCTCGCATATCATCTCCCGCACAGCATCAGCATGCGATGCCCGTATGGGTGGTGCCATGATTCCCGTGATGAGTAACAGTGGCAGCGGCAACCAAGGCATCTGTGCCACCAATCCCGTCTGTGTCTTCGCCAAGGAGAATGAGAATACCGAGGAAGAGCTGATACGCGCCCTGATGCTCAGCCACCTGACCGCCATCTACATCAAGCAGAGCCTCGGCACCCTGTCGGCACTCTGCGGTTGCGTGGTAGCCAGCATTGGCTCAAGTGTCGGCATCACCTACCTGATGGGTGGTGACTACCAACGCGTCTGCTATGCCGTCAAGAACATGATTGCCAACCTGACGGGCATGATCTGTGATGGTGCCAAGCCATCGTGTTCGCTGAAGATTACCAGTGGTGTCAGTACAGCCGTCCTGTCAGCCCTGCTGGCCATTGAAGGCAAGTGCGTCACCTCGGCAGAGGGCATCGTCGACGACTGCGTCGATAAGTCCATCCATAATCTGACCAGTATTGGCGCTGAGGCCATGTGCAACACCGACGACATGGTGCTACATATCATGACTTCCAAATAATCATACTTTACTGGAACTGGTTCAGGAGGTCAGCCACAAGGCTGGCCTCTTCGTTTGTCATGGCAGGATGACAGGGGATGCTAAGTTCCTGCTGGTGAATCTTTTCTGTGACAGGCAATTCAAGGGCATTCCACTCCTGATAGCACTGCTGCTTGTGGGGAGGAATAGGATAATGGATTTCCGTTTCTATGCCATGATCGAGGAGATAGTTGCGCAATTCATCGCGGTGCTTACAAAGCACGGGGAAGATGTGCCACACACTATCTCGGTCGCACTGGGGTATAATGATGTCGGAATGCTTCACCTTATTTATATATATAGCGGCAATCTCCTTGCGCCGGGCATTCATGGCATCGAGGTCACGAAGCTTGGCATCGAGGATAGCCGCCTGCACTTCGTCCATGCGACTGTTACGACCGATGTAGTCAAACACGTAGTGGCGCGATGAGCCATAGTTGCCAAGGGCACGGATAACGGTGGCCAGCTCATCGTCGTCGGTAGTCACGGCACCGGCATCGCCAAAGGCACCGAGGTTCTTCGTGGGATAGAAGCTGTGGGCGGCAGCAGAACCAAGCGCACCGGTCCTTGTATGTCGCGACTCAGTCGTGGCAAGTCGATGCGGGTGAACCGCATCGCACATACAGCCATGGGCCTGGGCGTTATCCTCAATGAGCTTCAAGCCATAGCGTTGGCAGATATCCCCTATCCTTTCAGTATAGGCACAGCGACCATAGAGGTGGACAATCATGATGGCGCGGGTACGCTCTGTGATGGCCTGCTCAATGAGCGTATCGTCAATCTGCAGCGTGTTGATATCGGGCTCGACGAGTACGGGAATGAGACGGTTTTCCGTGATGGAGAGGATGGAGGCGATATACGTATTGGCAGGCACGATAACTTCATCACCGTCGCGTAGGACGCCCAGCTCCTTGTAGGCGCGGAAAATGAGCGTCAGTGCATCCAGTCCGTTGCCACAGCCAATGCAGTGGTTCGTGCCGATATACTCGGCATAATGTTCTTCAAAACGGCGCGTAGCCTCACCACGCAGATACCAGCCGCTCTGCAGCACCTCATCGGCAGCATGCCCGTAGGGTTTGTTGATTGCTTGTAGGTCCAGGTATTTCATAGTTCATAAGAATAGGTATCGTAGCAGATGGCGCGAGCCCCGAAGCCCTCCTTCTGGAATATCAGCGGCAGCTTCAGTGCCGTGCTGTCATCCATGGCCGACGTGCCCATGTCGAGGTATCGCTGTGTGCCAGGCATGTCCGTCAGCAGGTGCGGAAAGAGCATGTCGAGGGCACACACCTCCTTGCCTCGCGGTGATGCCGAGATATATTGCGTCTTCACCACATGTGGCGTAACATAGAGGACGGTGCCTGCCACCATCTCGTCGCCGATGAAGGCTGCCAAGAGTCGGATATTGTCGGGGAAACGGTCACGGAGCAGGGTCATCTCCTTCAGTGTATGGACTGGGCAGGCATGGTACTTCGTATGGAGGTTATCGGTCAGCAACTGCCAGAAAGCAGCGAAGTCGTCAGAATAGCGGACGGCGACACCCTGACGCAGTGCTTTACGACGACCACGCCGGCGTAGTTCTGACAACGGCAGGGCTGCATCGAGGTCAATGACCGAAGCAATGTCACGCGACGTCAGCTGAGCCCGACAGGCTTCTGTCAAGGCATAGAGGGGCTCGTCGGCAGGCAGACTGTGATAGACATAGGGCACAGGCTTGTACACCACCTTCTTCACACCCTCGCCACGCAGGAAGCCGTTGATGGTCTGCATGGCCTCGCAGACCTCGGCAGCCGTTACCTTATAGTCGATAACCAGGCCGCCATAGGTCAGCCCCTGATGGGAACAGATGGTCTCTCCCACCCTGTTGGCAGGCAGCACCGCCCACAGCTGGCGACGGCGGTAGACCATCAGCGAACAGTCAGCAAAGCGGTCGCTGTGATAGTCCATATAGCGGCGGTCGAAGAGGAACGTGCCGTTCTTCGACTGCGCCACGAAAACATTCCATTCTGCGGCCATCTCTGGTATATAGCGTCTTATCTCGAACACCATGCAATTTACTATTTGACTATTTACTGTTTACAATTTGCAGGAACTCGTCGTACTCATAGATATACTCATCCTCATCGAACAGCTCTGATGCCAGCACCAGACAGACAGCACCACTGGAGAAATCCTCTAAGGTGCGCCACACGTTCGTGCCTACATAGAGACCTTGCCACGGATGGTTCAGGTGGTAGGTCTCCGTGCCACCCCGTCCGTTGTCGAGCATAACGTCGAACGAGCCGCTGACAGCAATGATCACCTCCTGACAGGTGCGGTGGGCATGTCCGCCACGCCGTTCACCTGCCGGCACATCGTAGGTCCAGTAGACGCGTGCCACGTCGAACGGCACGTTCTTCATCTGTTCTGCCACCGTCAGGTTACCACGCGGGTCGACAATCTTCGGCAGGTCTATGACTTTTCCTATCTTATCCATTGTTTATTTCTTTTTGTTCGTATACGACAGTAAGTGCTGCTGTATGGGCGCCACTATCCACCTATGGGTGAGATAACTCAGCAGGATAACCACCATGAGGCAGAATGCCAGCATCAGCAGATAAGGCACATGGATGTCCTGTTTGTCGGCATTGTTGAGTATGACGGCAAACACCAGCTGGTGCAGCAGGTAGGTGTCGAGTGTCAGAGCCCCAAGCCATACCATGGTACGCGTCTTGAGGAACCGGCTGATCCATCCGCCATAGCAGTCACCCTGCATGAATACCAGCATCAAGGGTATCATAATGAACCAGTGAATCAGTGCCACATGCCACTTCTCATGGATGGGATATGTGATGATGGTTGCCACTACGGCGACAGCTAACAGTAGTTCTACAGCTGTCGGCCAACGCAAGCGTCCACATGACGGGTGCAACTCATAGCAACGCCAGATGACCATACCCCAGAGAAAGTCCATCAGACGTACCGGTGGAAAGACGTAAAGCCAGTAGTTGAGGTCGTCAACCTGTAGCAAAGCGACAAATACAACATAGACCACCAACATGCCGAGGGTCAGACCCAGCAGCTGCCGGCCGTTCATTCGTCCGATGGCTCGATAGAACATGGGGAAGAGCAGCAGGAACAATATGAGGTCAGACAGATACCACGACACGGCATTGCCCGAGAAATAAAACGCCTCGACGGGTATCCAGCTCTGTATCAACAGGACGTTGGGAATCAGTGCCAGCCAGTCTGTCGACGTCATCGTCTTGTAGCGGATGACGATGACAGCCAGCAAACACACGAGGTGCAGAGGATAGAACTTACACAGGCGGCGATACAGATACTGGGCAAAGGAGAAACTGCCGTCAAGGATTTTGTGGCCATAGCTTCTCGACATCACCAGTCCAGTCATCAGCATGAAGTACATGGGGCCGACACCCGTGCTCCTGCCTTCAATGCCTGCATACGAGAAGTGGGCCAACATCACTGTCAGCGCAAAGACGATACGCAGGGATTGAAGGGTTTCTATCATCGTTGTTACTTCTTCATGTATGAATCGGTACCCAACACCGTCTTGGCCAGACGCTTGGCTTTTTCACGGAGAGCGTTGACATCGTCGCCAACCTCACCATAGCACAGGACGACGCCCATGCGACGGCCTTTGTGGGCTTCCGGTTTGCCGAAGATGCGGATGCGTGTGCGGTCTTCCTTCAGAGCTTCATCGAGGTTATAGGGCAACAACGAACGATCCACGGGCGTATTGGCTTCGACAGGTGAAAGGATGACGGCACTGGCACCGGCATGCTCCAGATGGATGGCAGGGATGGGCAGGCCCATGACGGCACGGAAGTGCAGCTCGAACTCAGAAAGGTTCGTGGTATGACCTAGCGTCACCATACCAGTATCATGCGGACGGGGTGACAGTTCAGAGAAGATGACCTCCCCCTGCTTCGTCAGAAAGAACTCGACACCCCAGATGCCAGCACCCGTGAGTGCCTTCGTCACCTTGTCGGCCATTATCTGTGCCTGCTTCAATGCCTCATCAGAAATCTTGTACGGCTGCCATGACTCACGGTAGTCGCCACCCTTCTGCACGTGTCCGATGGGCGGACAGAACAGCGTGGGCCAGCCATGCTGCTGGGTGACGGTGAGCAGAGTGAACTCGGATTCAAAGTCAATGAACTCCTCGATAATCACTTCCTTTACGTCGCCACGAGAACCCTCCATGGCCTCCTTAAAAGCAGTCTCCAGCTCATCGTCGTTATGCACATAGCTCTGGCCATGGCCACTGGACGACATGAGGGGTTTCACCACACAGGGGAAGCCAATCTCATCAGCCGCAGTCTTGAACTCGTCAAACGTCTTGGCATAGAAGTATTTCGCCGTACGCAAGCCCAGCTCCTTGGCAGCCAAGTCGCGGATGGCACGGCGGTTCATGGTGTAGTTGACGGCACGCGCCGACGGCACCACCTGAATGCCCTGCTCTTCAAATTGGAAGAGGCGCTCCGTACGGATGGCCTCAATCTCGGGCACAATGATGTCGGGCTTATGCTTCTTGACAACCGCCTCAAGGGCGTCACCGTCAAGCATGGAGAACACTTCGCGTTCGTCAGCCACCTGCATGGCCGGTGCATTGTCGTAGCGGTCACAGGCAATGACGTACTGTCCTGCCCTCATGGCGGCAATCACAAACTCCTTGCCCAGTTCGCCGCTCCCTAATAACAATATTTTCTTCATAGCGTAAGAAGGCTATGCGGGGAAACCGCATAGCACACTGTTTTAGCGGTTGTTATACATTTTTTCGTAATACTTCTGGTAGTCGCCGGAGGTGACATTGTCAAGCCACTCCTGGTTGTCGAGATACCAGCGGACGGTCTTTTCGATACCCTCCTCAAACTGCAGCGACGGCTCCCAGCCAAGTTCCTTCTGGAGCTTCGAGCTGTCGATGGCGTAGCGCAGGTCATGACCGGCACGATCTGTCACAAAGGTGATGAGGTCCATATCCTCGCCTTCCTTACGACCCAGCAAGCGGTCGACGGTATTGATGACCACCTTGATGATGTCGATGTTCTTCCACTCGTTGAAGCCGCCGATGTTGTACGTCTCGGCAATGAGGCCCTGATGGAAGATGAGGTCGATGGCACGGGCGTGGTCCTCGACGAAAAGCCAGTCGCGCACGTTCTCACCCTTGCCATAGACGGGCAACGGCTTGCGGTGACGGATGTTATTGATGAACAGCGGTATCAGCTTCTCGGGGAACTGATAGGGACCGTAGTTGTTCGAACAGTTGGTCACGATGACGGGCATGCCATAGGTGTCGTGATAGGCACGGACAAAGTGGTCACTCGATGCCTTGGCAGCCGAGTACGGAGAATGCGGGTTGTACTTCGTGGTCTCCAGGAAGAACTTGTCACCGTAGGCCAGATGGTGCTCAGCGCTCGATGCCGTCGTGGTGAACGGAGGCTCGATGCCCTCGGGGTGCGTCAGCTCCAAAGCGCCATACACCTCGTCCGTCGAGATATGGTAGAAGCGTTTGCCCTCATAACGCTCAGGCAGCGACTCCCAATAGAGCTTGGCGGCCTGAAGCAGACTTAAAGTACCCATCACGTTGGTCTTGGCAAACGTAAACGGGTCCTTAATCGAGCGGTCCACATGGCTCTCAGCAGCGAGGTGGATGATGCCATCGACCTTCTTGTCCTGCATCAGCTGGTAGAAGGCGTCGAAGTCGCAGATGTCCATCTTCACAAACTCGTAGTTGGGTTTGTCCTCGATGTCCTTCAGGTTGGCGAGGTTGCCCGCATACGTCAACTTGTCGAGGTTGATGATGTGGTAGTCGGGATACTTGTTTACAAACAGGCGCACCACGTGACTTCCTATGAAGCCGGCGCCGCCGGTGATGACGATGGTTCTTTTCATATCTTATTTCCTAATGTTATTACTTCTAAATCCTTAAATTCCTTCCCTTCAATGGTGAGACGGATGAGGGTTCTCTCCTTGTGCCACCCCTGTATGCCGGCAGCACCTGGATTGATGTGCAGCAGGTTCAGCGTCTTGTCGTACTTCACTTTCAGAATATGCGAGTGCCCAGCAATGAACAGCTGCGGCGGATTGGCAAAGAGCGTGGAGCGCACAGAGGCATCGTAGTTGCCAGGATAGCCGCCGATGTGCTTGATGAGCACGTCCACGTCCTCGCACTTGAAGCGGTTCAACTCACGATACATCAGCCGTAGGTCGCCGCCGTCGCAGTTGCCGCAGACAGCACGGAAAGGTCGGAAGGCGGCCAACTTCTCGGCCACCTCCACGCTGCCGATGTCGCCAGCATGCCATATTTCGTCACACGGCTCGAAGTAGTGCAGATACTTCTCGTCCCAATAGCTGTGAGTGTCGCTCAGTATTCCTATCTTCTTCATTGTTCAAAACGTTTGCGGATAAAGTCGGCAATCAGCTTCTCGGTCTCCATCAGCCCAAGTATTGACGAGTCGATGCAGAGGTTGTAGCCGGAGGCATCGCCCCACTTCTTGCCCGTATAGTAATTGTAGTAGGCAGCACGTTTTGACTCGCCATGCTCAATAAACCTGCGGGCCTCCTGAGGCGTGGAAAAATGCTGCTTGGCCATGATCTGACTGATGCGGAAATCCATAGAGGCCGTAATGAAGATGTTGATCACATTGTCAAAGTCGCGCAGCACATAGTCCGCACAGCGACCCACAAACACACAGCTGCCCTGCTGGGCTGCCTTGCGGATGGCATCGCTCTGAAACTGGAAGAACGAGTCCTGTGAAAATCCCTGACGGGCAAAGTTGTTGCTGACCATAGCGTTAGGCAGGTGCAGGAACGAGCGGAGGAAACTCTTGTGCTCGTCGTGCTGCTCGAAGAAATGTTCGGAGAGTCCGCTTTCCTTCGCAGCAAGATTCAGTAGTTCACGGTCGTAATACTTGGCGTTGAAGTCGAGGGCCAGCATGCGTCCGATGTCGTGGCCGCCGCTGCCTAACTGGCGGCCTACACAGATGATGATAGGTTTATTTTCCATAGGTTCTTAGTTTTCTCAGATACCACCACAAGATGGGAAGGGTCATGGCAAACGAGCCGAAGTCGCTGAAAGGCATGGCGTACCACACACCATCCAACTGCCAGATGAGCGGCAGCAGGTAGGCCAACGGCAGCAGCATGAGCAGCTGGCGCGTCAGCGAGAGCAAGATGCTGATTTTCACCTTGCCGATACACTGGAAGAAGTTGGTGATGACGGCCTGTGAGGCGATGATGGGGAACACCAGCATGTCGAGCCTGATGCCTCGTGCCGACAACTGCAGCAGCGTCTCATCGGTAGTGAAGATGCGGGCTATCTGCATCGGGAACAGCATGGCCAGCGCCCAGCCCACCAACAGGATGCTGGTGGCAACGGCAATGGTCAGCCACAGACAGCGCAGCATACGGTCGAACTTCTCGGCTCCGTAGTTATAGCCCACAATGGGCTGCATACCCTGGTTCATACCCATGACGAACATGAAGAACACCATAGCCATGGAGTTGGCTATCGAGTAGGCACCCACGGCCATGTCGCCGCCGTAGCGTACAAACTGGTTGTTCATGAAGATGACGATGACGCAGCTGGTGACGTTCATCAGGAAGGGCGATATGCCGATGGCAATGATGTTGCGCACCAAGTTGGCCTTCAACTTGTAGATGCCGCGTTTCAGGTGCAACAGCTCGCGCTGGTCGCTGAATATCCACATCTGCCAGCACAGGGCCAGCGACTGCGAGGTGATGGTGGCCAATGCCGCCCCTCGTATGCCCCAGCGGAACCACCACACGAAGGCGATGACCAGCAGGATGTTCATGCCCACGGTGAATAGCGTGGCATACATGGCGTGACGAGGCTTGCCTGCCGCTCGCAGCACGGCGTTCATGCCGAAGTACATGTGGGTAATCATATTGCCCAGCAGGATGACAATCATGAACTCGCGGGCGTAGGGCAACGTGGCGTCCGAAGCACCGAAAAAGCGCAGAATGGGATTGAGGAACAGCAGGCAGACCACCATGAACAGGAAACCCACAATGAGGTTCAGCGTCACCGTGTTGCCCAGCAGGTTCTCCGCCGTCTTGTAGTCCTTCTGTCCTAACTTCACGCTGATACACGTCGAGGCACCCACGCCCACAGCGGCACCAAAGGCGGCGCTGAGGTTCATGAACGGGAACGTGATACCCAAGCCGGCTATGGCTTCAGGCCCCACGACCTGACCGATGAACGCACGGTCGATGATATTGTAGAGACTCGATGCCGTCATAGCCACAATGGCAGGCAAGGCGTACTGCCACAGCAGTCGGCCTACGGGTTTCTGTCCCAATTCGAGTGCGGCTTGCATGTTGTCCATTTCCTATACCTTATATAAACAGGATGCAAAGTTACGAAATTATTGACAATTGGCCATTGATAATCGGTATTTTTTTTCGGCAGCAGCAATTTTTTCTCTTTTCACTTCTCACTTTTCACTTTATTTCGTACCTTTGCATCGTGAAACTGACCGTCTACACCTTATTGCTCTTGTTACAGTTCCTTACGGGCACTGCTGCCACCAAGATGAAGTATCCTGGCGGCCCGCAGTACATGTACCGCCTGACGCTGACCGACAAGCACGAGTCGAACTACCGGCTGGACCACCCCACCCGATGGCTCTCGGCAAAGTCTGTCGAACGGCGTCGCCGACAGGGCTTGCAGCTCGACTCTACCGACCTGCCCGTTTCACCTAAGTACCTGAGAATCATCAGGTCGCAGCGCGGCGTCGACATTGTGGCTCAAAGCCGGTGGAACAACACCGTGGTGGCGCGGCTCAGCGACTCAGTGGCTCTACAGCAACTGCAGCAGTTGCCCTTTGTCCGCAAGACCGAACTGGTGTGGGTGTCGCCCGACTCTGTCGAAAAGAAGCTCACCAGGGGGAAAAGCCACGATCACTTCAACGCCTGGGACTCCGTCAAGCAGGAACGCTACGGAGGTGGCAAGGAGCAGATTGAGAGCCTGATGGGCCACCGGCTGCACGCCATCAGCCTGCGAGGACGGGGCATGACCATCGCCGTATTAGACGGCGGTTTTCAGAACGTCGACCAGATTCCGGCATTCTACAACGTCAAAATCGACGGCATCCGTGACTTCGTGTGGCACAACCCCAAGTTGCCCCACCCCGAAGTGGCTGACCAACAGCTGTATTACGAGACCGATCACGGCACCCGGGTACTCTCGGCCTTGGCTGCCAACCTGCCCGAAGTGCTCATAGGTACTGCCCCTGAGGCTCACTACTGGCTGATGCGCTGCGAGGACCAGCAGTCGGAACAGCCCGTCGAACAGGACTACTGGGCGATGGCTGCCGAACTGGCCGACTCGGCTGGCGTAGACATCATCAACTCGTCGTTGGGCTACAACGACTTCGACGAGCCCCACGAGAGCCTGCGGCTACGCGACCTTGACGGCAATTCGACGCTCATCAGCCGCACCGCCTCCATGCTGGCCCGCAAGGGCATCGTGCTCGTCAACTCGGCTGGCAACATGGGTATGGGTCCTTGGAAGAAAATCTGCGTCCCCGCCGATGCCCACCAGATACTGACCGTCGGAGCCGTCAACGAGCAAGGCAAGAACGCACCCTTTTCAGGTGTAGGACCCTCTCAGGACGGCCGTGTGAAGCCCGATGTCATGGCGCTCGGCGCACCTGCAGCCCTCATCTCGGGCCGAGGTTCCATCGTCCGCGACATGGGCACCTCGTTCTCTGCACCCGTCGTCTGCGGACTCGTGGCCTGTCTGTGGCAGAGCTTTCCCCACATGAGTGCCATCGATATCATCAGCCTTGTCCGCAAATCGTCCGACAACTACGCTACGCCCGACAACATCTACGGCTTCGGCATACCAAACTTCTGGCGGGCATATATGATAGGGAAACTGGAATATGAAAAATGACTTCCGACTATCACTCCTTGAACTCAATTCTCTCGTCCGCGAGCTGATTGAGCGGCAGATGCCCGATGAATATTGGGTAGAGGCCGAACTGTCGGAGTGCCGCGAAAGCCGCGGACACTGCTATATGGAACTCATTCAGCGCGACGAGCGTTCCAATACCCCTGTTGCACGGGCCTCGGCCAAGTGCTGGGCCTCGAAGTGGCTGATGATACGCCCCTACTTCGAGCGCACCACCGGCCAAGTGCTGCGAGCAGGCATGAAGGTGCTGCTCCGCGTCTATCCGCAGTTCCACGAGGCCTACGGATTCTCATGGATAGTCACCGACATCGACCCCAACTACACCCTCGGCGACCAAGCCCGCCGCCGCATGGAAATTATACGCCGGCTGAAGGAGGAGGGCGTCTTCGACCTGCAGCGCGAACTGCAGCTGCCACTATTCTGCCTCCACATCGCCGTCATCAGTAGCCAGACCGCTGCCGGCTACGGCGACTTCTGCAACCAGCTGGCCGACTCGCCCTTCGCCTTCCGCACCCAGCTCTTCCCCGCCACGATGCAGGGTGAGGGTGTAGAGCAGAGCATCATCAATGCGCTGGAGCGCATATATGAAAGTGAAAAAGTAAAAGTGAATAATGAAAAATTTGCTGCCGCCATTCCTTCACCTACAGGGACTCCGGAAGGAAATTCTTCACTCTTCACTCATCACTCTTCCCTTCATTTCGACTGCGTCGTCATCATCCGAGGCGGCGGCGCCACCAGCGACATGTCGGGCTTCGACACCTTGCTCCTGGCCGAGAACGTCGCCAACTTCCCCCTCCCCATCATCACAGGCATAGGCCACGACCGCGACGAGTGCATCCTCGATATGGTGTCCCACCAGCGGGTGAAGACCCCTACCGCGGCTGCTGCCTTCCTCATCGACCACGCCCAGAAGTGCCTCGACGCCATTGACGATGCCCAGACCCGCATGACCCGCTATGCCCTGCAACGGCTCGCCGACCACAAATCTCAAATCTCAAACCTCAAATCTCAAATCAGAGGACTCTTCTCCATCGTGAAAACCCGTCAGGAAGCCCGTCTCGATGCCCTCCACAACCGCATGCTCACCCGTATGCAGCAGCAGACGACTACTGCCCGTGCTACCCTGAACCTGCTCGAAAGCAAGCTCCCCCTGATGGCCGAGCGCCGCCTGCAGGCCGAGCACCACCGCATAGCACTCATCGAAGAGCGGCTGAAAGCCCTCGACCCCCAGCTGCTACTCAGCCGAGGCTACAGCATCACCACGAAAGACGGCCGTGCCGTGCGCGACCCCTCACAGCTGAAACCCGGCGACCAAATAGAAACCCGACTGGAAAAAGGAACCATCAAATCAACCGTTATATGAAACAAGAACTCAAATACGAAGCCGCCTTCGCGGAACTACAGGCCATCGTCCGTAAGATGGAGAACGACGAACTCGACATCGACCAGATGTCCGACCAACTGCGCCGTGCCCAGCAACTCATCAAGCTCTGCAAGGACAAACTGACGAAAACCGACGAGGAAATCAAGAAAATCCTTGCCGAGGAGTAAGTTTTTGACAGAAATAATTGTCAATTTGCAGGAAAATGCGTACTTTTGCAAGCAAATTTGAATTTTAAGCATATTACGACGATGAAAAATTTAGATTGGTCAAGTTTGTCGTTCGGTTACATGAAGACCGACTACAACGTCCGTTGCTACTATCGCGACGGAAAGTGGGGCGAGATTGAGGTCTGCTCCGACGAGTATCTGAACCTGCACATGGCTGCCACCTGCCTGCACTACGGCCAGGAGGCTTTCGAGGGTCTGAAGGCTTACCGCTGCCCCGACGGCAAGGTGCGCATCTTCCGCGTTGACGAGAATGCTGCCCGCCTGCAGTCCACCTGCCGCGGCATCATGATGCCCGAGGTGAGCACCGAGTTGTTCACCGAAATGGTGAAGAAGGTGGTTCGCCTGAACCAGGAGTGGATTCCCACCTACGAGAGCGGTGCCACGCTCTATATCCGTCCATTGCTCATTGGTACGAGCGCCCAGGTAGGCGTACATCCTTCGAAGGAGTACTGCTTCCTGATTTTCGTCACCCCCGTGGGCCCGTACTTCAAGGGTGGCTTCGCTGCCAACCCTTACGTCATCATCCGCGACTACGACCGCTCGGCTCCCCTCGGAACGGGTAAATACAAGGTGGGTGGCAACTACGCTGCCAGCCTCTTCGCCAACAACCTGGCTCACGAGAAGGGCTACGCCTGCGAATTCTACCTCGACGCCAAGGAAAAGAAATACATGGACGAGTGCGGTGCCGCCAACTTCTTCGGCATCAAGGACAACACCTACGTCACCCCGAAGTCAACCTCTATCCTCCCCTCCATCACCAACAAGTCGCTGATGCAGGTGGCCGAGGACTTGGGTATGAAGGTGGAGCGTCGCCCCATCCCCGAGGAAGAGCTCGAAACCTTCGAGGAGGCAGGTGCCTGCGGAACAGCCGCCGTCATCAGCCCCATCAGCTACATCGATGACCTCGATACTGGCAAGCGTTACTCCTTCGGCGAGAAGCCCGGCCCCATGTCGAAGAAACTGTTCGACACCCTCCGCGGCATCCAGTACGGCGAGATTGAGGACAAGCACGGCTGGACGACGGTAGTGATTGAATAATAGCCCTCCCCCCCTATGGCTCCGACTTTCAGTAGGGGAAACTCCCAGTTTCAGTAGGTGAAACCCGGAGTTTCCCCTACTGAAACTTCACGGTTCTCCTAAGTAATGCCTGATAATATTCAAAGTTGCTATCCACTACCGTTTATTTGATGACAAAGTTTTTTCATTTCACAATCTCATTGATGCGCTTCTGAAGTTCTGCCGGCAGGGCAGGGATGTTGTGGCTGCGCTCCAACTGCTGCAGATTCTGGTAGGTCATCTTCATCTTCTTTTCCTTCTTCAGCTGCTTCAGCTCGTCCTTGGTCACGTAGGCACGATCAACCGTGAACACCTGTATCATGATGTTGGTATGACTTTTATGTTTCTCATCGTCGTAGGAGGTGGCTCCCTGCTGCATGACGAAGTCCTCAGGCGCGTAATTGCCATCCTCGTCGATGAGATAGACGGTAAAGTCCTGATCCTTACGATTCTTTTCCCGCTCTTCCCGTTTGTCGGCCTTAGCCTTCTTCTTGTCGCTGCCCGTAACCTGAATCTTGTGCTGACTCAACAGATGCGTATCGTATGAGTAGCGGCGCTCGCCCTTACCCTGATTATCCGTGACAGAGCCCACGGTGCCAAACTTATCCGTGATGCGCTGCTTGCCGGGCCCGTCAGGAACAAAGGAGAGTCCAATTTCCTTGTGTTTTTGCTTCATGCGGGTCTCTATTTTTTCTGTTTTCAGACTTAACTTCTTGATATGTGCATTTAAGACGGTGTTGAGCGTAGTCTTGAATATGCCCATGTTGCAGGCTGAGAAATGATCCTCGTCGGAAGATACTTTCTTTGTCTTCTTATCGTAGGAATTGTTAAGCACGCCCGCACGATAGTAATAAATAGGCATCTCGCTACCGTCTTTCTGAAAGACCATGCGATAGTAAGTCTGCACATACACCAGCGGTTTCTTGGTGACGGTAATCTCAGGCAGGTCAAAGTCGGCATCCTCAAGGGTTACACGACCGCCTTGGCCCACCTTCACCTTCTTCGACTTGTAAGCCACATGGGTGATTGACACCACCTCAGCCCCTTTAACATCGTTGAGAATGCCATCGAGACCCGTGGTACCGATGATATCGCCAGCCTCAGTAAAAATTGAGGCATAAGGTATGGGCTGGCCGTCCTTGTCAACTGTCTGAATCTTCTGCGCCTGTACACTCATTGCCGTCATTATGGCGACTGCGACGATTACTAAAATCTTTTTCATAACTATAAGTGTTTGTTTTATGAATTTGGTTTATCCGATGAATTGATAGATCATTTCGGCCACTTCATCCTCGGTCTTGCCGTCCTATCGTTTTTTCGCCTTCACCTTCGGTTTCGGCAATGCATGGCAGGTTTCGCGGACGATTTGGGCGAGGTAGTCGCGGTCGTCGACGTCGGCGATGTAGAAGTAATCCTTGGCGCCGTCGTAAGGGGGACGCATATCGACGACCCGTAATAGCGGGCGCACGGCCTCGGTGGGCTTCAGGTAGAAGCAGTCGTCGCAGATGAGACCGAATATTTTGCCGTCGCAGTAGATGCCGTAGTCGCCAAACATCTTCTTGGTTACGATTTCGCCTGCCCCAGCACACTGGTCGGCGATGTATTGTACAAAGTCTGTATTGCTTGCCATATTGAATGATGTATTAAGAGTTATTCCCAACATTCCAGTTCGCTTTCTATTTCGGGCAGCTGGCTGCGGTGGAAGACGGGTTCCTTGATGCCCTGCCGCTTCTGGCGGCGATAGTCTTCGAGCAGCCGGAAGGCGTAGCGGCCTAACAGGATGATGGCGATGAGGTTGCAGGCAGTGAGGAAGGCCATGAAGAAGTCGACGATGTTCCACACCAGCTCAAAGCTGGCAAGGGCTCCGAAGATGACCATCACACCCGCCGAGCAGATGCGGTAGGCCGTCATCACCCTGGTGCTGGACGTGATGAAGCGGATGTTGGCCTCGCCGTAATAGTAGTTGCCGATGATGCTGGAGAAGGCGAAGAGGAAGATGGCCACCGCCACGAAAATGGGGCCTGATGCGCCTACCTCCGACTCCAAGGCCGACTGGGTGAGGTTGATGCCGTTGAGCTCGGGCACGTCGTAGAGTCCGCTGATGAGGATGATGAAGGCGGTACACGAGCAGACGAGCAGCGTATCGGTAAAGACACCCAGCGCCTGGATAAGTCCCTGCTTGACGGGATGGCTCACCGCCGCCGTAGCAGCCACGTTGGGCGCACTACCCTCACCGGCCTCGTTGGAGAAGAGTCCCCGTTTCACTCCTAACATGATGGTGATGCCGATGCCGCCGCCTGCCACCTTCTCAATGCCGAACGCGTCGAGCACGATCAGCTTGAACACATGAGGTATCTGCTCGATATTCATGACTACCACCACGATGGCCAGCACCATATAGCCGATAGCCATCAGGGGCACCAGGAAGGCACTGACATGAGCTATGCGCTGGATGCCGCCGAAGACGATGAACAAGCCGACTATAGCCAACACACCTCCCACCCATGCTGGTGACCATCCGAAGGCTTCGTGCATGGCTCCACAGATGGTGTTGGCCTGGATGGAGTTGTTGGAGAGTCCGAACTGCAGCGTGATGAGTACGGCAAACGTGACGGCCATCCACCGCTGATGAAGCCCGCGCTGGATGTAGTAGGCAGGGCCGCCGATGAACGAGTCCTTGTGCTTCTGCTTGAACAACTGTGCCAGCGTGGACTCCACGAAAGCCGTTGCCGAGCCGACGAGGGCGATGACCCACATCCAGAACACGGCTCCCGGGCCGCCGATGGCAATGGCCGAGGCCACACCCGCCAGATTGCCTGTGCCGACACGGGTGGCTACGCTGACGGCAAAGGCCTGGAACGACGAGATGTGCTTCTGCCGTTTGCCGGGTTCCTGGACTTGTGTCTCGACGGTGTCAACAGCCGTGTCGGTGAGCAGCCGCAGCATCTCGCCCACCATGCGGAACTGCACAAAGCGGGTGCGCCACGTAAACCACAGGCCGCAGCCCACCAGCAGGTATATCAGCGCATAGCCCCACACGGCATCGTTCACAGCGGAAATCAGTTCGTTCAGCTCCATATCACTTCACAGCTTTCTCGTCCGTTGCTATCACTTCCCTCATCCGGTTCATCAGTTCGCGGTTGTCGGCAAGCAGGTTCCAGATGCCATCTTCGGAGAGCACGCCACGCTTCAGGTCAGCAGGCAGCAGTCCCGCCTCGTCGTCGGCAAAGTCCTGTTTCCACTCGTCGCTGCCATAATAGTCACTGAGGGCCGCGATGGCCTGCTGTGCCTCCACGAACTTGTCGAGCGCAGCCGAGAAATTGATAACGGCTGACGAAGCACGCTCCATGAGCTGCTCCATGCTACTGATTCTGTCTGTTTGCTTCATGATCATCTGCTTTAGGTTTCCATTTGACGGCACAAAGATACGAAATAAAGTGAAAAGTAGAAAGTGAAAAGTGAAAAATTTGCTGCCACCGATAAAAGATTCACTTTTTTTTCGTACCTTTGCACCCGTTATGGGAAAAGGGAAATTAGCTAAGTTTGCGGATATGGAGACATACAGCAACGTGTTCCAGTATCCGTTCTCCACTTACGAGGAGCATCCGTTCACGATGCAGGGCAAGTGGCGCGAACAGTACTTCAAGAACGACAACCCCATCGTGCTCGAACTGGGCTGCGGCAAGGGGGAGTACGCCGTTGAGCTGGCACGCAACTATCCTGACAAGAACTTCATCGGCGTCGACATCAAGGGGGCGCGTATGTGGACAGGTGCCACACAGGCCCTTAACGAGGGGCTTACGAACGTGGCCTTCCTGCGCACTAACATCGAGATTATCGACCGCTTCTTTGCCGCCGACGAGGTGCAGGAAATCTGGCTGACGTTCAGCGACCCGCAGATGAAAAACCCAAGGAAGCGCCTGACGTCGACGTACTTCATGGAACGCTACCGCCGCTTCCTGGTGGACGGCGGACTCATCCACCTGAAGACCGACTCCAACTTCCTGTTCACCTATACCACCTACGTGGTGGAGAAGAACGGACTGCCCGTTGACTTCCGCACCGAAGACCTGTACCACGACGAGCGCTCCGTGCTCAACGTGGAGCCTGCCACCCTCGCGGTACAGACCTATTACGAGCAGATGTGGATAGCCCGCGGACTGAACATCAAGTACATGCGCTGGCACCTGCCCCACCCTGCCCCGCTCGCGGAGCCTGACGTGGAGATTGAGCTGGACGACTACCGTTCGTACCACCGCACCAAGCGAAGTCCGAAGCGCACTTCGTGCTAAATGATAAATGAGAAATGACAAATGAGAAATGAGAAATGAGAAATGATATGAAGAAACTATTTACCATCATCGCCATCCTGATGCCTCTTATGGCAATGGCACAATCCAAGAACGTGAGTGTTGACTCCGTGGGTACGTTGGCACGCCAGCTGCCCGAAGACGTCCGTTTCAAAGTAGCAGAACTGAAGGTGACGGGCCCGCTGGACGGCTCCGACCTGAAACTGCTGCAGCAGATTGTCACCCGCAACAAGACCAACAAGAAGGTGGCCGACGAGTGCCTGGTGACAAGCATCGACCTCAGCGAAGCCGTCATCATGGAAGGCAAGGCTGGCATGAAGACCGAGAACAATACGCTGCCTTCGGGTCTGTTCTCAGGTGCCAAGAGTTTGGTGAAAGCTATCCTGCCGAAGAACATCCTGAACGTCAGCCGCAACTGCTTCGACAACTGCCCGGCACTGGTCGAGGTGACCATTCCCGAGACGGTGCTCACCATTGGTTCGAACGCCTTCAGCGACTGCACCAGCCTGACCGAGATACGGTTGCCGAACCTGCTCACCACCATCGAGCACGACGCCTTTGAACAGTGTACCAGCCTCACGGCCATCGACATTCCCGAGAGCGTGGTGACGTTGGAGAACGACGTCTTTGGCGGCTGTACGGCACTGGCTAAGGTCAACATTCAGGGCAACATCACAAGCATCGCCAGCGGCACCTTCAGACAGTGCGAGGCGCTGACTGAAATCAGCATTCCCGAAAGCGTCAAGTCAGTAGGCAACAACGCCTTCCGCGACTGCAAGAGCCTGAAGGCCATCAACCTGCCTGACGAACTGGACGAGATAGGCAGCTCGGCCTTCGAGAAGTGCAGCAGCCTGGACTCCATCGGCATCAACAAGGTGGGGAAAATCGGCTCCAACGCCTTCGAGGACTGTTCCAGCCTGCAGACTATCGAGGTGGAGGGTGTCTCGAAGATGGGCAACGGTGCCTTCGAGAAGTGCATCAGCCTGAAGACAATCAACCTGCAAGGCAGCCTCGACGAGATTGGCATGGAGACCTTCGCCGGTTGCGGCAACCTGAAGAAAGTCACGCTGCCCAACGGCGTCAAGAAGATTGAGAGCCGCGCCTTCGAAGCCTGCAAGAGTCTGGAGACCTTAGACCTGCCCACGTCGCTGACAAAAATGAACGACCACGTGTTTGAAGGCTGTTCCGGCCTGAAGTTCATCGTCATTCCCAACATGGTGAAGTCGATGGGCAACAGCATCTTCGAGGAATGTACCAGCCTCGACAGCATCAAGATTCAGGGCTTCATCGAGGAGATTGAGAGCGACGCCTTCCGCCACTGCCACAGCCTGCGCTCCATCACCCTGCCCGTATCGGTCAAGAAGATTGGCTCGAAAGCCTTCGAAGAGTGCTCGGCACTGACCAGCGTCACCCTGCCCATCACGCTGCTGAGCATTGGCAGCGGTGCCTTCCTGAAATGCTCCAGCCTGCAGGAAATCGTCATCCCCGCTGCCGTGAAGGACATCAACAGCGACGCCTTCCGCGAGTGCAGCTCGCTGGCCAGAGTAGAACTGCCGGTAGGTCTGAAGAGCATCGACGGCGGAGCGTTCTCCAAGTGCGTCTCCCTGCGCGAGGTGAAAATGAACGCCCCCATGCCTCCAAAGATTTCGAGCAGCACCTTCAAGGACATCGTCCTCGGAGTCTGCAAGTTCTACGTGCCCCAGGGCTGCAAGGCCCTCTATATGAAGGACAAGCAGTGGGTGAAGATACCTCAAATACTTGAACGTACAGCATTATGACACTATACCCTAAACTCATCATGGATGCGCTGGCAACGGTGACGTATGCCGGCACGAAGAAAAATCTGGTAGAGAGCCAGATGGTGGCCGACCAGCCAACAGTAGCCCCCCTCAATCCCCCTGAAGGAGGGATGAACTGGAAAGTGAGGGTGGTGCTGGAATTCCCACGCGACACCGACCCCTTCCTGAAGTCCACCGTCAAAGCTGCCGAGGCGGCCATCAAGTACCATTGCGGACAGGACGTGGAAGTGACCATCGAGACCGAGTTCAAGACCAAGCCGCGCCCAGAGGTGGGACAGATGCTGCCCGGCGTGAAGAACATCATTGCCGTCAGCAGCGGCAAGGGCGGAGTGGGCAAGTCCACCGTCGCCGCCAACCTGGCCATCGCCCTCGCACGCCTCGGCTACAAGGTGGGACTGCTCGACTGCGACATCTTCGGCCCCTCGATGCCCAAGATGTTCAACGTGGAGGACGAACGCCCCTACGCCGTCAAGGTCGACGGACGCGACCTCATCTGCCCCATCGAGCAATATGGCGTCAAGATGCTCAGCATCGGCTTCTTCGTGTCGCCCACCACAGCCACGCTCTGGCGCGGCGGTATGGCCACCAGCGCCCTGAAGCAGCTCATTGCCGATGCCGACTGGGGCGAGCTGGACTACTTCATACTCGACACTCCTCCTGGCACCAGCGACATTCACCTGACGCTGCTGCAGACGCTGCCCATCACGGGAGCCGTCATCGTATCGACCCCCCAGCAGGTGGCACTGGCCGACGCCCGCAAAGGTATCGACATGTACCGCAACGAGAAGGTGAACGTGCCCATCCTCGGACTCATCGAGAATATGGCGTGGTTCACCCCTGCCGAGCTGCCCGAGAACAAGTACTACATCTTTGGCCGCGAGGGCTGCAAGAACCTGGCACAGGAAATGGACGTCCCCCTGCTGGCACAGATACCGCTGGTACAAAGCATCTGCGACAGCGGCGATCAGGGCACACCTGCGGCACTCAGCAGCGACACCGCCACCGGGCTGGCCTTCATCAACCTGGCGCAGGCCGTTGTCACGGTGGTCAACCGCCGCAACAAGGAACTGCCCAAAACCAAAATTGTTGGAATGAAATAACGTTCAACGTTCAATGTTCAATGTTCAACGTTCAATGTTCAACGTTCAACGTTCAACGTTCAATGTTCAACGTTCAACGTTCAACGTTCAACGTCCACAAACGGCACCCTATAGGTGCAACCCTCCTTCCAGCGTGAACACCCGTAGGCCGTCTTGCCTCGGATGATACGACCCTGTCCGCAGAGTGGGCACGGTGCTCCTTCTACAGGCTCTCCAGCCGAAGCCGCCTTCTTCTGGCGCGGTGCTTTCGGTTTGGGAGCCTGAGCTGTCTTTGCAGGCTTGCTCTTCTTCAGGTCTTCTTCCGTCAGCACGGTGACGTGACGGTTCGTACTGTCGCCCATAACCTGCCGCACAATCTCCGTCACCTGCACCTTCAGCTCGTCAACAAACTGGTGGGCATCGTACTTCTGGTGCTCAATGTCGCGCAGCTTCTTTTCCCAGATGCCCGTCAGCTCCGCACTCTTCAGCAGCTCTTCGTGGATGAGGTCAATCAGTTCTATACCCGTCGGAGTAGCCACCAAGTTCTTGCGCTCCTTGCGGATGTAGTGACGCTTGAACAGGGTCTCGATGATGGCGGCGCGGGTTGAGGGGCGCCCGATGCCGTTCTCCTTCAGGGCGGCACGCAGCGTCTCGTCGTCCACCAGCTTGCCCGCCGTCTCCATCGCCCTGAGCAGCGTGGCTTCCGTGTAGTAC
>JAEEGF012429988.1_pt1 | contig 32675 bp, 32 predicted proteins | sample 9134171 | NCBI WGS metagenome assembly JAEEGF01 (sample SAMN16246542, study PRJNA631951) | gut metagenome | biome: gut microbiome; feature: rumen; material: AP-attached | host: Bos | place: Iran: Karaj | collected 2018-10 | reverse complement strand
GCGGGTCTGAATGTAGAAACGGAGGTGATGTACTAATGGCTGGTTGGAATCCGAACCAAGGGTTCTCGATGCCCATGTTCAATCCTTGGGTACCTGAGAAAGTGCGCCCTTGGATATACTTGCTCTTCGCACTTTTCTTCCAGTTGTCGAGCGGTGTCTATTTTGGCAGTCTGCAGCAGATGGTTGGTGCTACGGGAGTCACTCGTGAAGACATGGTGATGGTAGCGATGTTCGGTGTGGTGGGTGTCAATATGCCCTTCCCGTTCTTGTTCCGCTACAAACTGCGCTTCACCAATCAGCAGTTGCTCATCAATGCCGCCTGTGTGATAGCTGTGTGCAATCTGCTGTCATTGTGGCTCATCAGTAGAGATTTTGGCGAGTGGCGATTGCCGCTGCTTTGCATCATTAGCTATATGGCAGGCTATTTCAAGCTTTGTGGCACTTTCGAATGTTTCTCGAACATCCGTCTGTGGCTCTCGCCTAAGCAGGATTTCGGCATCTTCCTGCCCAGCATCTATATTGTCATCCTCACCAGCATGTCGCTCAGCAGTTGGGTTGATCAGCAGCTTATCATGATCTACGACTCATGGCAGATGATGCATTGGCTCATTATCGGGATGATGCTCGTGATAGTCCTTGTAATTTATACTTGTACTCATCCTTGGCGCATGATGCCCCATCAGGTGCCCCTTATCTCGCTCGACTGGCTGGGTTGCATCTTGGTGTCTGCTTGCATGTTGGAGGTCATCTGGTTATTCAACTACGGCGAATACTATCATTGGTATGACAGCACGTTATGGTGTGCGGTGCTCTATATGCTGCCCCTCACCATTCTCATTACCATAGGCCGTTTGACGCATATCCGTCACCCGTATCTGGAGCCGTGGATATTCCGTCGCTGGCGGTTATATCCTATCTTGGGCATGTTTCTTGTTGCCGAGATGATGAACGCTACACCGCAAGTGTTGCAGAACACACTTACTGGCGGAGTGCTAGGTTGGGGATTCACCACCACGTCGCAGTTCTCGCTGCTCGAGATACTGGGCTATGTCAGCGGTTGTGCATTTACCATCCTGTGGGGCAAAGAGACGCCAGTATGGGGACCACTCCCCCGTCTGGGTTTCAAGTACACACGCCTGCTCACCGTGGGTTTTGCCTGTCTGCTCGCCTATCAGGTATTGATGTATTTCTGCGTCTCGCCTGTGCTCAATCTGGAACGCTTGTGGCTACCCACCTTCCTACGTGCATTCGGATATAGCATCTTCTTTGCCACGATGACGCTCTACCTGAAGGACCTCATCGAGTTTCCTTTCTTCTTTCATGCGCTCACCATCTCCGGTTTCATCCGCAACGGTGTGGCAGAGTCCATGTGTTCAGGCATGTATAGCTATGGTCTGCGCCATCAGATAGCCGAGACGCTCAATCGAGGTCTGCACACCGACTATCAGAGTATCCTGATGGTGGCTGTTAAGGAGATGTTTGGCATCATGTGTATTATCGGTACCATCGTTCTGCTGCTCATGCTGCTCTACGATGTCCAACCCGTGCGTAGCACCATGCGTAAGATGCCGAAACTGAAGAATCTGGGCAACATCATCGTAAGGCAGTTGCATGGCAAACAAATGTTAAATACAGCGCTCCATCCATCTTAAAAAATCGAAAAAGTGATGCTCTGTAACGTTCGTAAAATCGACTTTTTTTGTTAATTTTGTACTTGAAATATTGATCCTAAAGTATCACTTTAAACAGAAGAATTATGTCAAAGACAGTAGAGATTCAGATTGAGAAGAGTCGCAGCCTCGTAGAGGGTCTGCGCCGTCATGTCAAGGAAATGGGTGAGCGTGGTGTCACCAACGAAGAGATCAACGCAATGGAACAGTCCGTCAAGGAACTGGAGGCCGTGAACTCCGAGGTGGACAGCATTCGTGAACAGCTCACGCCAACGGTGGCTAAACTAAAACTTATAATGGATCGCGTAAAGGAGGCCTACACCGAGAAGAAAAAGACGCTGAAGGGCTACTATCCCCAGGAGCGCTGGATGGACTACGGTGTACCCGACAAGCGATAGGACGATTGGTGCTCACCATCGGACAATTGGTGCTCACCATTGTCTTCTATGTTCATTTCGGTTTAGTATTTCTGTAATCAGTGATGGGGGCTATCTGCAGTGGATGACGGTCAGTAATCTCGTAAGTCAGCCCCTGCTGATACAGCTCGTCAAGGAATGTATCAAGATAGACATCGGTCGTAAACCGCTGCATGAAACTGATGCAGAAAATGCCTGCGGCGGCACTGACTTCTACCACTATCATAAAGGCGGAGTCAGTCTCTGTTCGCATCTCCTTGACATATCGTTCGGCAGCCCCTAGATGTGCCTTCCCTACATAGCTGAACACGCACGAAGCGTACTGCAGACACAGTTGGTTGATTGGAGCGGAGGCCTGATAGCGGGCTTGAAGCGTGGGCAGCTGTTCCACCCTTTCCATCCGGTCTTGGGTCTGCCAGAAATAGTCTTGCAGATTGTCTGGATAAGTCTGATCGGCTATTAATCTGCGGAAAGCTGCTACCTGAGTTTCAAAGTCCGCCTGCTGCATATCTTGTCCCAGTGGCAGGAATAGTCCGCCAACTTGTGAATGGTGTGCCGCAGTGGTCCCGAGCGCCTTTCTTAAATCAACTGCTACGATAACGGTTGGCGTCAGAGGCGCACTCTCTGGATGCAGACGGGCGATGGCTCTTGCAAGGAGCAGAGACAGGAAAGAGGTTGGCGTGGCACCGCAGGCGCGTACACGCTTCATCATCTGTTCCTCAGAGATACATATCTGAATCACTTCCTTCTTATCAGCAAGGGGTACGATGGCATCGGTAGCCAGATTGATAACCTTAGGAAATTCTGGTAGCTGCTGCGGATGGATGCTCGCAGGTCTTGGCAGCGTGGCGGGATCAGTCCGTTCTGCCTCGTCGATGATGTCACCTGTCTTCCAGACTCCTGTAGGGTCTAATTCACTATCGTAGCGTCGCAGGCAGTATTCATAGAGCAATGTCCGGAGGATGCGATAGGCTGCAATCCCGTCGATGAGCGCATGAAAGAAATCTAATGCCACGCAATCGTCCCACCATGAAAAAGCCATCAGATGTTCGTTGGCTTCTTCACTGCACAAGCATACCGGCTGGCGGCTACCAGTGACTTTCCAAGGCCGTGGATTGTCATGATAGACATAGTGCTCGCTGCCGTCAGCATCGCGTTCGACACCAAGTTTGACACACAAGTAGGGGTATCTCGTCTGTGCTGCAGCAACTGCTTCTTCGAGCAGAAGTCCATCCACATGATCCTTCATCTGAAGAACGATGCGCACTGTCATAGGGTACTCGTCATCAGCCTTATTCAAGTCGACACGCTCAATATATAATCTTTTCATCTGTCGGTTTGGATTTGTCAAAGTCTATTTATTCTGTTTGAACAGCCAGTCGCGAACTGCGGCAATCTTATATCCATAGTCGAAGGATGCCATGTGCTCCATGCCCTTACCCGATTCGGGGAGTACGCTTCCTGTCTCCCAACGGATGAAGTTGATATTGCCGTCACGGGCAATCAGTTCTTCTGCCAACTTCTCTTGTTCCGCAGACGGCAATTTTGCACTCCAAGATGCAGAGTCAACCCTTGCATTATTCTCCTTCAGCACCTTCGCCAGGTCTCTCATGCCGCCGGAAGCCTTCTGGTCGCCACCAGCCACGATGTAGAAGAAATGTTTCTTGCCGAAGTCCTGCATCTTCGAGGTGTCCCACTGGCTGCTGACGAAGAGTGAGGCGGCGAAGAGGTCGGGATGCGCGATGTTGAAGTAGAACGACATCATGCCTCCCATCGACTGACCGGTGGTATAAAGTCGGTTAGTATCGACGTTGTATTCCTTGCAGACCTTTTCAAGCAGACGGATGGTCATCTCCACTTCGTCGGTGGTGCTCCAGTCGTCTTGCACGGCCCAGTCGGTATATTGCGGCACCAGCACAAAGGAGGGATGCTTCTGCTGATCCCTGTCGGAAGCGAACTCCAGGGCGCCATACCCTTGTGTGAGCGGAGCCGTCACTTCCTTACCGGCGGTGCTGGCATCGGCCATGAAGAGCACCAAGGGGAGTTTCTTTTCAGCCTCGGCTCCTTCGGGAACCAGCAGGTTGTACTCCATCGTCTTGCCCGTCTGAGTGTCGTTGAAAGTCAGTTGCTTAAACTTCTTCAACGTCTCATTTTTCAAGGCCACAAACGTACTGTCTGAATCTTTGTTGATCTCCATGTGGCCACCCTGACGCGGACCACGCTCGCCGCCCTTCTTCTGGGCGCAACCGGTCAGGCACACCAGGCCCGCCACGAGTATAAACGCTATCTTTCTCATTGTCATTTGATATTGTTCGTATTATGATTCAACTGTTTATTTTGTTATTTCTGCTATCCATTGGAAGAGTTCATCGAGGGCATAGTCACCGCTATGCGGACGGTTCCAGGCCAAGAGGAAGTTCACGTCCTTGCCCGCATTTCGGAGCTTCGTGGCGAAGTTGACGGGCACGGGGAAGGCCGTGTCGCGGTCGCGTGCACCATGACGGATATACCAGTGGGGAGCCACCGAGGTGTTGCCGTCACCAATGAAACTCATGGGGTTCATCAGGCGCACGTTCTGGCGGATGGCATCGGTGATGGTAGTGCCGTTCTTCTGAGCCGTATAGTCGGTGAAGTTCTTCGCAAGCGAAGCGTCCAAGGCCGAGCGGACGCTATGGCCCGTCTCGTCGCCAAACTCCTCATTCTCCCCACTGGCTTTGTTGATGCCCTCTATCTGACTATCGAAGGCAGGAACGCCTTTCAGGGCCTGGGTAGAGACCACATAGTTGAGATACTTCTGCATGTCGAGGTCGGTGATATATTCGCCCACTTGCTTACGCCCCATACCGCCACGCATCGGGCGCATACCTTTAGGCGGCTGGCCTCCTTGCATCTGGGGGAGCATGCCTCCGTTTATCGGAGCCGCAAACATGCCTCCTGCCTCTGAGGTGAACTTGAAACCTATGCTGTCGGGAATGTCAGCTCCGGCATTCTTGGCTATCTGAGCCGCACGGATAATCTCGCTCTTCAGGTAGTCGAGATAGTTGTCTGCCGTCAACGGTGTGCCATCGGGTTTCTTCAGGTTCAGGCTATTTACATACGAGGGGAAAAGGGCCGCAAGCTCTTTCGTCATCTGCTTATGGGTGTCGTCAAGGCTCTGGCGGGAGTCGGTCTGCTGGAATAACCACTCGTAGGCCATGTCCGCATGTTCAAGGTCGATGATGGGACAATAGCAGACAGAGGCAAACACATCGTCGCGCTCGTCGGCAGCACCCATCGCCTTCAGCAACTCAGCATACTCAGGATTATTGCCCGTCGCTCCCATCAAGGCCGACATAGCTCCTCCGGCACTCGTTCCGTCGGTGATGATGCGCTCGGCATCGCCAGGCATCTCCTTGTCGAAGTGGCGCAGATAGCGGGTGGCGGCTTTCAGGTCGAGTATAGCCTTCGGCGCACGACCCGTATAGATGGTCTGCCCTCGCTTCACTCCCTTGTTGGCCTTGGCGTATGCTTTATCAGCAGTAATAGTGGAGTTGCGCCCGCGAGTGCCAGGAATGACCACCACATAGCCCTCCTTCAAGGCCCTGCCTGTAGCATCGCCCGCTTGAGGCTGGGCAGCAGGCGAGGCCATGTAGCCGCCCACGTATGTACGAAGGAAGATGGGGGTCTGCTGGGTTGCGCCGTCGGGTACATAGACATTGAGGAACTGATAGGCAGAGTCCTCCACGTTCGTCACATAGAACAGCCGTTCGTAGGCCGTATAACTGACCTCCGTTCCGTTGTAGGCGGTCATCTTCGATTTCACACCTGCATTGGCCTCGAAAACCAACGTGCCTTGTGCCATTGCTCCCACCGAGAGGCAGGCACCGAAAAGAATTGTAAATATCTTCCTCATAATGACTATGGAGTGTTTCGAGTCGATGCTCTGGTCTCTGCCAAGACCTTGTTCATGTGGATTATAATTAGGTGTTTGTTTGCTAAATTCCGATTTATTTGTTATCACATTTTTTTCATATAACAGCCCATCCTGTTCCGCTCGGCTTTGCCGCTTCGCTCGTCGAAGAACTGCATAGCGGCTCCAAACAGGTAGAGTTGATGCAGACAGGAAACATAAGCATTGAAAGCATCTTTTGTTCCAGACTCTATGTTCTGATGACGGAGTGCATTGTAGACACGAGAGGCACATTCACCAACCAGTTTCTCCAACATGGTATAGTCAACGCCTCTCAGCAGCAGCACATCTTCACGGATATATTCATCCATGCTGTCGTAGCCCCTCTTGTCTCTCATGTAGGCGTAGAGATCTTCAATCTTTGAGTAGATTTGACCTTCGGTCGAGTCCCGTCGCGACTCGGCAGAGTCGGAGCAAGCTCCACTCTGCTCTCGCTGCTCCGTCACTTCCCATTCAGCATCCCAAAACCTTCATGGATAGGAGGAACTGGTGCAGGTTCTGGTGTAGCTGTTCTTCGAATTGTTCCATATGTTAGTCTTTGTCAGGCTGTTGTCCATCGTGAGCCTTCCAGGCACACTCTGTTATCTTCATGTCAGAGAATACTGCCGTAAAGGACGATTTCTCTGGAGAACAAGCATATATACCGAAACTGATTTCTTCTCCACCTTTGTATATGTGACAAATTCGCATCTGGCTAAAGTCTGTTCCGTTTGCAGAACATTCGATGCAATAGTCATCTTCTCTCCTGGAGAATCGATACCACATTGTCTTGACATCAGCAGGAATGGCAGTAGTTGCCCAATCGGAATAGCCGTTGTTCGTGGCTACACTGCCAAGATGCTGGAACTCTTCATTCTCATATTCCACAGAGCCTTTCAGCCAGTTCTCACTGTCAAGGTACATCACGATACCGCACTGGTCGAAGCGATGGTGACTCCCGGTAAAATCTGTCTTGACAACAAAGCTGAAGAACTTCTCACGGGTCCTCATCTGCAACACGGGAGCATTGTCGTTCTGGAAGTGATAGTACGTCCGCTGCCAGAGGTCGGTATTCGGAGCGGTGGTGATGCGAATTGTATCACCTTTCACTTCAAACCCTTTCGGTTCCCTTGTCCATTGAAGGTCATTAAGGGCTATTCGCCCACTGTCTGCAAGAGCTTCCTTTACGTTGTCGACGAAATCCATTGTCTGGGTTTCGCCACTCTTGCTGTCGCAACCGGACAGAACAGTTGTCGCTACTGCTGTCATAAGCAAAATGTTCTTCGTCTTCATTTTATTTATAGCATATTATCTAAACGTTCTACTGCTTTTGTTATATCTTCCTCTTCATCCCTTAGAATATAGTCAAAGTCTGCAAAACAAGCCTTGAAAATATTACGTTTCTGTAGCATGAGCATCCAGCTGAGACCTGCTGACATACATTCTAGCATCAGATACTCGAATAACAGTCTATCCGAATGGCAGGGAATCCCCCATTCTGTATCGTGGTAATGCTCCAGAGCCACCATCTTCAAACCATACACACTTCATAACGGGGGACAAAATTACTCATTTTTCTTCAGAAAAAAGTGGTGAGAACCAACTTTTAAGCAGAGAGCACCTGCTTTTATGCAGAAATAACATTCGTTCACCTACAAAATGACATGTCGAGCCAGGCATTATCCCTGTTATTTCCCGTCCACGACCACGGCATGAAGCCATAACCCAGACCTTGGCATGTCTTCATAATGGTACGGTGGTCAGACGTGCAGGTGAGGTTGTTCTGGCCGTTGTTGTAGTTATAGCCGAACTCGCCGACTATCAAGGGTAGCTGTTTCTCCTTAGCGGCAGTCATCTTGTCAATGATGTCCTGGGCATTGTTCCACGAACCATACATGTGGACAGAAAAAAGGATGTTGTGCAGCGGGCCATGTCAAGAAGCCGCTCGCCTGAAGAGCTGCCTGTCACGTCGTGCAGCTCCACCATCGGAATCATCTTCAGTGCAATACACTGCTCAATGATTCGCTCCAGCTGGTCAGGCCGTCCGCGTGTGTTCCATACGATGCGCACGGTGTTGGCTCGCGTGGCAGCGATTCGTCTTACATTATTCTGCCTTACCGCCAAACTCATTGTATGACACGTTCTCAGGCTTCCACTTGTCTTTCGGTTCCGGCTGTTCAGCAGGATAGCCGATGATGATGGCACAAAGGGGAACGATGTGTTCGGGCAGTTTCAGCACCTCTATGGCACCTCTAGCACGGTCATCACGTGGATAGAGTGCCGTCCATACGGCGCCAAGGCCGAGGGCATGGGCAGCAAGGAGAATATTTTCCGTGGCCGCAGAGCAGTCTTGAATCCAAAGCTGTTGTCCTTCGCCTTCAAGGGCTTTCTGCATGTCACCGCAGACAACAATGGTCAGCGGAGCCTGTTCCAGCATCCTGGCATTGGGATTGGTGGCTGCCAGCTCCTTCAGTTTCATAAGTCTATATTAGTTTGATGTTATCTTGATTTACACGCTCCTTTATTTACCTACACGCTCTCCATGGGCATAGACCACATTCATCCGCTCAACGGTGATCTTCTCCCATACATGCTCCGTCACATATATCTCACGGGCAAGGTATTGGTCAAGCTCTTCACGGTTTTGGGACTCCATGATGAGCACCGACCCCTTCAGCTTTCCCTCGTCATCCAGCAGTCCACCGGGAGGCTTCAAACTACTGCCATTCTTCCATTCAAGTAGAAGGGCATCAATTGATCGCTCTATATACATACCTATAGTTATTAAGCTGGTGCAAAGGTTGGCATTTCCTTTGATGTAAACAAGGATTTTCTATTCTTTTTTGATAAAACCGAGAGGAATTATTTTTTATTTTTTGATAAAACCGAGAGGAAAATCTTTCTTATATTTTATAAAACCGAGAGGAAAACACGTCCCATATATATATCAGCCCCATCGTGGGTAAAGTGTAAAGTCATCAGGCTGACCGCATTGCTGAAAGGCCTTACAATGCAGCCGACTTGCTCAATTCATTTTTGATGGCTCGGTTAATGAAATCATTTATTGTAGTCCCCGTCAAAGCAACGAAAGCCGCCACACGGGAATGAAGCTCCGATGACATCCGCAGATTCAGCTTGCCACTGTAGGGTTTTGCGGGCTCTATGCCATCAGCCTTGCAACCCTCGAGATAGCTGTCAATCCCATCCTCAAAATCCTTGCGCAGTTCATCCAGCGTCTGGCCCTCATACGCTATCAGGTCTTTGCCCAGCCCCTGCACCTTGCCAAACAGACAGTCGTCTGCCTTGCTGTACTCTACGCTGCCCTTATAGCCCTTATATTCCAAAAAATCCATAACCGTCCTCCTTATTTTATTAAACCATTATTCTTTAGATGTTGGTATATCGTCTTTACCATCCACTCCTTCATGATGCTTCCCGGATGTGGGCGATGAATGTCAATGTAAGCTCCCGACACCTCATTCTTGAACCTCACACGCGAGCCCGACGTAGAGCCTTTGGTATGTTCTTGATAGCCAAAGTAAGCCAAAAGGCTTAACGTTTCTTCATACGTGAAGTCCTTGGGTTTCTTCTTGAACCGCTCAACTAATTTGTCCTTTGAGCCCATAATTACGACATTTCGGGTGCAAAGGTACTAAATCCAGTACTATTCTCCAAATATTTAGTGGAGTTTTCTATTTGAAATCAATCAGTCTGCGTCAAAGCCATTTGGTCATACTACCCTCATATTTCGCTTGAAATTCACCAAACAAGTATTTGGCGGGAAAAACGCCTGGATCTCAAAGTTTGCTATATGATTGGTTTTTAACATATTGCGCCTTATCTTGAAAAAAAAGCTAATTCGGCGCAAAAAAATCTAAGCTAGATTTTTTCGACCTGTGCGGTTGGGATAGGACATAGTTACATAGCTATTTATGTGAGTTAATAGTTGAATATATTCGATAGTCAAAAGCTTGAGGCAGCCTTATTCTCCCCCTTGCAAAGGGGGAGTTAGAGGGGGATTCAGACCCGCCCCCAGCCCCTCCCTGTGAGGGAGGGGAGAAAATACCTCTGCGGCGGCCATACGACGGCGCAGCCCCTTCCCCTCCTTTTCCAAAGGAGGGGAAGGGGTGGTTTGTCAGAGATGCCCCAACCTATTCTCCGCGGCGGCCACATAAAGGCGCAGCCCTTCCCCTCCTTTTCCAAAGGAGGGGTTAGGGGTGGTTTGTCAGAGATGTCCCAACCTATTTTCCAAAGGAGGGGTCAGGGGTGGTTTGTCAGAGATGTCCCAGCCTATTTTCCAAAGGAGGGGTCAGAACCAGATTCAGGAGTTAAAGGAGTTCAGGAAAAATGACTCTCCACGAAAAGCCTTTTTCTCAGGGTCTACTGCTATATCATTGCCCCTTTTTTTTCCATCCGGGGCTTTTATGCAAAAGTTTCCTGCCGAGAAACCTTTGGTTTCCTGCCGAGAAACCGATGGTTTCTCGGCAGGAAACTTTTAAAACCCATGCTGCCTTGAACGGTAGCAAGCGGCAGAGCCGAGCGCGCGTTCATTTGTGATTATTTGTGTAGCGTCGCATACATATTAATATTAATATACATGCACTCGGCCCTGCCGCTTTGCTCGCCGAAGAAAGGGAGGCAAGAATACTCGTAAATATGATATTCATGAAAATGATTATCCGCCATCAGGTGATGAAGAAGGATGCCTACGGCATTGAGCGATGTCACCCTCTCGATGATCCTATGTTACTGTGCATCCTCAGCTATTGAGCAGCGACGCTTGCACTTCTTTGCGGATAATCATTTTCATGAATAAAAGTCCGCACATTCTGTTAAGAAACACTAAACACTAGGAATGTTTTACCACCGCCAGTAGTAAAATATCAACAAAATAGCCTCAAACAAAATTTTTTTCTTATTATATAAAAGGTATGTGAAAAATTATGCTTACCTTTGCACCCGCAATGTGCTTTATGCGCTCCTGCGCTAAAAGTATTTTACAGCATATCTGGCAAGAGCCAGAAGACAGGTGGCAAACATCCGATTGGAAAGTTAAAACACAACTATTCCCTGATTTCGGTCAGTAGGTTTTCACCGAATATGTTTGCAACCATTTGAAAATAAGAATTTTAACGCAGGTGGCTCGTGCTGCTTGCGGAAAAGTATAAGTAATTATACCCTAACGAATGAGTACCTGGTATGTGTTGACAACCAACAATCCCAAACATGCCAAGGCCCACCTGGAGCAATGGAACATCACGGTGGAGGAGAACCAGAAGAGGTTTGGTGACTTCGCATTGGAAAAGCCTATCGACTCGTTCATACCCTATACCGCCATCGATGCAACCGTCTATGAGCCGGACGTGCTGACGGAGAAGCTCTCCATCCGTTCTGCCCTTTATCGTTACCTTTTCGTTCAAGGCGAACTGGTCGACGTAAAGAGTCTGATCAGCCGGGTCAACGCCCAGTCAGAAGACAGGCTGTTCTTCCTGCTCGTTGATCAGGACAACAAAGAGAGCCGTGCCACCATCCGCCCGTCAGACTTAGAGGCACTCATCAAGATCTGCAGCAGCGGAGAATACACGATAGACCTCCCCCTCTCCGTCAGCGATTTGAAGGTAGGCAGTGAGATACACTTGCCTAGCGCCCCTTTCGAGAGCGACAACACGACCTGCAAGATTGTCGATGTCGTTCCCAAGAAGAATGGCGCTTACAAGGTACAGCTGGAACTCACCCTCTTCAACATCCCGTTCCAGCGCCTTTTCGTCACCCTCCACGACGTTCCTTCCGACACCCGTTTCAGCGAGATTGTCGGCAATGCCCAGAAGAAGCTGGTCGATATCTTCTCGCGGAAAGTCAACGACAAACAGACGGAGGCCACCAGGCTCAAAGATGAAGGAACCTTGCGTGAGATCCTTCAGGACTGCACGATGCCCTTCCCTCCTGGAGCCATGCACCGTCATTTCCTCGCCTTGATGCTCATCTGCGCTCAGATGCTGGGCGATGTTCAGACGAAAGAGAGGCTGAAGCAGCAGGTACTGCAGGAACTCAGCGCCATAGCCCGGCTCCGTGAAAGCAAGGCCAGCACCGATGCCCGTGCCTATCTCCATGTCGCCATGTATATCGCCACCCGTGAACCCAAATACCGCGAGCAGGCCCGTGCCTACATCCATGAGCACCATCCCGCCTCCCCATACCTTCAAAAGCTTGTCAGCACCTGCGCCAAGCGCGAGGCCCTGAAGTTCATGGGCGACAAGGCCAACAAGCCGAAATAAACTCATGGTACTGTGAGAACGACAGGATGAAGAACACCATCTGGTTTGCAGATAGAGTTGTGAACATTCCCAGCTCATTACGAATAAAAAAATAGCACGGAATCTTTACTTTCTTGTAAATTTATTTGCAGATTTGAAAAGAAAAGTCTACCTTTGCAGCATCAAGTCAGCATAAAGCATGATTATAGCCAACAAGGAACTGTTAGATGACTTCGTTCAATTGCATGCCAATGCCGTCAAGCCATTGAACAAATGGGTTGCGGATGTCAAGGCGGCCCATTGGAACAGCCATCAGGATTTGAAGCGTCAGTTTCCGACGGCAGACTATGTAAAGAACGGCCGTTATGTCTTCAACATCGGTGGCAACAACTTCCGTCTGGTTGCTGTAGTCATTTTTGTCGGTGGCGTGATGAATATCCGTTTCGTAGGAACCCATGCAGAGTATGACAAGATAGATTGTGCTACAATATAATGTAAAGGAGGATAAGACATGGAGAAGTTGACAACCCGCGAGCAGTATGATGAGGTGAAGGCCCAGGTGGAGAAGTTGATAGCTGAAGCTACAGCAAAGGGGATGCTTGAGCCGGGAATGGACAATACCTATACCCAAGAGATTGCCCGTCTGAGCAAGCAGATGGCAGATTACGAAGACGAATACCTTAACATATTACCTTTGCGTCGAAAATCCCCGCTCATCGCAACTATAGAAGCATATTTCTATGCCCACGACATGCGTCAGAAAGACGGTGCCCGTCTGTTGGGTGTCAACGAGTCACAGTTCAGTCAGATTATGAGCGGCCGTCGTCGTATCTCAATGTCTTTCGCTAAGCGTCTTCATTCCAAAATGGGCATTGATGCCAGCCTCATTCTTGAATATGCATAAGTAATCACCTTTAGGTTCATATCATTGGTCACCTTTTCCAAAGGTGGCCCTTTTATGGTTTTCCTCTTATGAGGGCATTAGTTCTAATAGGCATTGGGTGCTGGCACATTTGGCGTACTGTTGATACATGCTAACTCGGATGCCATGCACATTCGCGCCTTCAGCGCATGCCGTTCATAATCGTCAAACAACGACATTGACAAGGCTAACAAACCGAAACAGACTCGTGGCCCCTCGTTATACCATTTTTACTTCCATTTTCGCTCGGCTTTGCCGTTTGGCTAGTCCAAGAACTCTCACTTCCTATATAATCCTCCACTGTCTATTTAGGGGCGGGGAAATACCGCTGGTCTCTCATAAGTCAAAAGGTTCAATAATACAGCGGGCCTGCCCTTTTTTAAATAGAGCAATCAATTATAATTTGTTTCTAAGATTGTCCGCACTCGCCAACTATGACATGACACCTCTGTATGGAAAGAGTCAAATCCTTGATGCCTTTATTGGCAATATGGATAGAAGCATAAGTGCCAGAGTGACACGTTTCCTTCATATCACTAGACAATAGTTAAAAAACAATATGGAAAGTAAAAAGAATATAGCCCTGATAACGGGCATTACAGGACAGGACGGCAGTTATCTGGCCGAATTCCTGTTGGAGAAAGGATACGAGGTGCATGGCACCATCCGCCGATCATCGGTCGACTTCCGCGAGCGCATTGCTCATCTGGAGGGTATGCCCCATTTCCATCTGCACTATGCCGACCTGGGCGACTCCATGAGTGTGCTGGGCGTGATCGGTAAGGTGCGCCCGACCGAGATCTACAATCTCGCTGCACAGAGCCATGTGCAGGTGAGCTTCGACTCCCCAGAGTTCACGGCCGATGTCGATGCCGTCGGCGTACTCCGTGTCTTGGAGGCTGTGCGCCAGCTGGGCATGACGGACACATGCCGCATCTATCAGGCCAGCACAAGTGAGCTGTATGGCAAGGTAGAAGAGGTTCCGCAGAACGAGAATACCCCATTCCATCCTTATAGCCCATACGCTGTGGCCAAGCAGTATGGCTTTTGGATTGTCAAGGAGTACCGCGAGGCGTATAACATGTATTGCTGCTCCGGCATTCTCTTCAACCACGAGAGCGAGCGTCGTGGCGAGACCTTCGTCACCCGAAAGATTACCCTTGCTGTAGCCCGCATCAGCCAGGGCCTTCAGGACTGCCTGTACTTAGGCAATATGGATTCTCTGCGTGATTGGGGCTATGCCAAGGACTATGTAGAATGTATGTGGCTCATTCTCCAGCAGGACAAACCTGAAGACTTTGTCATCGCTACCGGCATACAGCACTCTGTCCGTGAATTTACTGATTTGGCATTCAAACATGCAGGTATGGAGTTGAAGTTTGAGGGCGAGGGCATCAATGAGAAGGGTATTGTAATAAAAGGTCCTGAAACTTTGATTGGCAAAGCAGTTGTTGCCGTTAGCGAAGACTTCTACCGACCCACGGACGTCGTCAACCTTTGGGGCGACCCCACCAAGGCCAAGGCCAAACTCAAGTGGAATCCCAACAAGACCAGCTTCGAGGAGCTTGTAAAGCTCATGGTTGAACACGACATCGCCAAGGTTGCTGCTGAAGGAGCCGCTGCCAAGGTCCGTACCAACCTCGCAGAGTACCTCGAAAAGGGCATCGTTAAATAAACAAGAATAAGAGCTATTTCGCCTTCGGCATATAATAAGAATTCGTATGTTCGATGTGCAAGTTCATTGACGTCATTAAGCCATAGACGCGGCAGGACGCGTATAGTTGAGATGGGGAGTCTTATTGTCGCAAGAATAGTTCAAAGCTTGAAGATTAATACAAACAGCACGATAGAATTGTGACAATGGTGGCGTGTGCTTTACAGTGAAGGAAACACACGTAACATACATAGATCGATTCGGAGAAGATATAAAGAAAAAAGAGATGAAAAGAAAATACTATGTTATTATTTCAATTATACTAGCACAGGTGCTTTTTTCTTGTGCACATTACAAAGACATTCCTTATTTCCAAAATTCGGCGGAGTATGATGGAACTGGGAAGGGTTATCTCTATGAGATGAAAATAAAGCCCAAAGATGAACTCACTGTGTTTGTATTCTCAAGTATGGGTGAAGAGGCTGTATCTCAGTTTAATTTACTTGATATTTCGGTCATAGACATAAGAGACAGGCGTATCCGTGGTGGTAGCCCCATACACCGCTATCTTGTAGATAACGATGGAAACATAGATTTTCCTGTTGTGGGAAAAGTACATGTTGCTGGCTTCACTATTACTCAAGCTAACGAACACATCCGTCAGCAGATAAAGCCTTATTTACAGGCTGATGCAGACTGTATTGTCAATGTGAATATTGAAAACTATGAGATTGCCGTGATGGGAGAGGTCAAAGTCCCTAATTCTTTTAGTGTTACACGCAATAGAATTACGGTTCTTGAGGCTTTGGCTATGGCAGGTGACATGACCATCTATGGAAAACGTGATAATGTCAAGATTCTTCGTGAATTATCTGATGGCACATACGAAGTTCATAAACTAGATTTGCGTGATGCGAATATAGTTGACTCGCCATATTATTATCTGGAACAGCGTGATATTGTTTATGTAGAGCCTAATGAAGCAATGGCTCAAAATGCAAAAATAGGACAGACAACAAAACTGTGGCTTAGAGGGGTAAGTATAACGATTTCATTAGGATCTTTGTTATATAGGGTTCTTAATTGAGTAGCTTTTATTTTTCTATTTATAGTTATACTACTACATCGTATGACGAAAAATACAGGTAATACAAAACGTATTGCAAAGAATACTATCGTCCTTTATATAAGGATGATAGTCGTTACCCTGATAGGTCTATATACTTCACGGATAATCCTTAATTCTTTAGGCATTGCTGACTATGGTCTATATAGTGTCGTGGGTGGCATTGTATCATTATTTTCTTTTTTTAGAACATCAATGGTAAAATGTACACAGCGTTTCCTCAATGTAGAGATGGCGTTGCCAAATGGTCGTCTAATTGAAACATTTAATACAGCATTATTAATCCATTTGTGTTTTGCAATAATAGTATTTATCCTTGCAGAAACTGTAGGATTGTGGTTTCTTAATAATTATATACAAATTCCAACTGGACGTGAATTTGCTGCATTTTTTGTTTATCAAACAGTCGTAGGTGGATTGCTTCTGATAATTGTAGCTATTCCTTTTGGCGCCTGTGTTGTCGCTCATGAACATATGGGGGTATTTGCCATAATCAGCATTGCTGATTGCTTATTAACTCTTATGGTTGCATTATTCATAAAAAACACGAGTCATGACAGGCTTATCACATATGGATTATTGTTGTTCTGCATAAGAATACTTAACTTTTTGTTTTATGTATTCTATTGCAGTAAGAAATATCCAGAGGCAAGAATCCGTATCCTTTTTGACAAAAAAATTTGTAGAGAAATGTTGGGCTATACATCGTGGGCCTTATTTGGACATGCCATGATTCTAGGTACAAATCACGGAAATTCTATATTAGTAAATATGTTTCATGGTGTTAGTTCGAATGCGGCTATGGCTGTTGCAAGTCAAGTAAATAGCCATGTACTACAGTTAACAGGAAATTTTCAGACAGCGTTCAACCCTCAAATAACAAAATCATATGCAAATGGTGATTATCACTATCTGAAGAATCTGGTTTATAGCACGAGTAAAATATCTTTTTACCTTCTAATATTGATTGCACTTCCAATTATTTTAAATATTGACGATGTTTTGAGACTATGGTTAGGAAAAGTACCAAATGATGCCAATATATTCTGTATTCTTATGCTAGTCAGCGGAATATTGCAAGCTACTACTTCTCCTCTGAATTTTAGTATTATGGCCACTGGAAAAATAAAATGGTTCCAAATAGTAACTGGGTTAGTTTTTGTATCAGACCTTTTTATTCTTTATGCACTTTTTAAATGGGGACTTCCTGCTCCCACAGCTATGTGGGTTAAAATTGGAATCATGTTTGCTGTTTCTTTTGTAAGAATGTATTTTGCGCAAAAGATCATTCCTTGTTTAGCTGTTGCTGATTATTTTTTTAAAGTTCTCCTACCTTTAGTAATCATATCATGTATTTGCGTCATCTTTTCTCTCTTTCTGTTCTCTTTCATAGAAACGACAGCTGAGAAAATAGTCTGTACATTGTTAGTAGTTATTTTTTCTTGTGTATCAATTATTTACTTTGGGTTGACATCGAAGGAAAGGTTGTTGCTAGTTAATATTGTAAAAAAGAAAATAAAATGAAAAAGAATATTGTTTCTCTTCATGGTTCATATTTTGGAAATAACTATGGGGACATTTTGCTTGTCGCAATCTTCGCACATTGGATTAAAGAGAAATGTCCAGATGCTATTATTAACCTCCCTTTAGCAGATAGAAAAGAATCAAAGGATTTGCCAGAAGGAACAACAGGTATATTAAAATTAATCAAATCGAAATGTTTGGTATTTTGTGGCGGTGGCTACTTCGGTGAGCAACCGAAAAACAAGAACAAATGGGCTTTTAGAAATTTCTATCGTCATGGAATAGTTGGCTTAATAGCAATCATATTTCGAGTACCATACGCAATTATCGGTGTGGAATTCGGCCCGATTACATCTTGGTGGTTTAGAAAAATATGTTTGTTCATAGCCAAACGAGCAAAGAAAGTAGTAGTAAGGAATCAGGAATCGTTGGTGTTTTTAAATACTCACGGGATTAAAAATTGTATATTATCTGCTGATGCAGTCCTATCTCTTTCAGAATTAGTTACCCTCTTTCCAGAAAAAAACAGAAAGGAAATCTTATTACATTTGCCAGGCATTTCAGGCCATCAAGAAACGATTTCATTAATAATGAAATCCATTGTGAAACAAATAAATTCAAATAATGATTTGCAATCCGTTGGATTTATAACAGACTCCTTTCCTAATATTTACAATTCAGTTGTCTATAAAGACATTTTCCGTATTTTGGAAGAGTCACATATACACTATACAATCTATCAATACAAAGGATATCGTGATTTGATAAATAAAATTAATCATTCAGGATATGTTATTACGACAAAACTCCATGTGGGGATTACGGCAGCAGCCTTAAATGTTAGACCGTTATCGCTCTACTTGCATCCTAAAACGAAAAGGTTGCATAATCAAATTAATAATTCATTTTGCTACCCACTAAATAACTTGGAAAATATTGATAGTATCCTTTGCAATTACATTGAACAGTCTCCCGCTTTCAAGATACCAGATGAGATAAAGAAAATGTCATTGTCGAATAAAACGCAGCTTTATAGTTTTTTGCAGTCAATTGATTGAATTGTTTGCGAGTAAGAAGAATTGGAACATAAATGAAAAATTTTTTTTCCATTATATATATAGCTTATTTGCTTGTTTTGCTGGTATATGGAAATTTCCATGTAGGCATTATTCCCGCATCAACTTTCGTTAGCACTTTAGTAATTGTTGTTTGCATTAGTATCAATAATCAACTTTATGCTGATAAATATTTCAAGCTATATTTGTTTTTTGTTGTTTGTTATTTACTATCAGCATCTGTAACTGGCTATATTGTAGAGGGTACTCGCCGTCTGTTGGGTTTTTACTTTGTCTGCTATTGTGCATATTTATCAACGTTTATACTAGTAAAGAAATTTAATTCCATACATGTATTACTAAATACTTTACTGATAATTGGAGCCTTGAACACCTTTGTTACCATTGGACAAGCCTATGGGTTGAGCTATGCAGATAGAATCTTGGACTTTCTTTACATAGACAAAATGGCATGGTTCGAAGAATTGCAGGAGTCAGAGATTGATGTTTGGGGATACTATGCCCCTGGAATGTTTACTGCTGTCTCAAACGGTTATTATATGATGACGTTTACGGTATTGTCGCTCACTTTGCAAAGAGAATTTGGTGTGAAGAGCATTGTAGGTTATTTTTACACATTATTTGCTCTCTATGCAACTTTTCTTACACAAGAAAGGAGCGCTTTCCTTATTGCATTTTTCATAGTGGTAATTGGACTATACAAAATGATGGTAGAAAGGAATAAGGATTTCAAACCTATATTATTATTTTTCTTCATATTGTTTGTTGCTTGGCTCATACCTTATCTTTATGAAGAAATACTATCTGGTGACAATCGTTTTTCTCAAAAAATAGGGACAGAAGAATCCCGTATTTCCATTTACAATAATGCTCTAAACTATATTCTTGACAATCCTATTTTCGGCGGATTAGATCGCTTTTTTGCATTAAAGATAAAAGCTCCCCACAACTTGATACTTAATGCATACATCTATGGAGGTATCTTAGGTTTTATTGCTTTAGTGACACTAGTATTTAAACAGTGCAAATTATGCGTCCGCGAAAGTCTAAAGATAATAAAGCCTGATAATACTATATATATAGTATTTAGCCTTGCATATCTCGCATATACAGCAAATGCGATGCTTCACAATTCCTCTTTAGCCACAGGCGATTCAATGGTTTGGCTCCTTTGGGGTGGTTTTTATTTCCATTGGCAGCAGTCCCTAAAAAGTGTAGCAAAATGACATTGTGTGTAATAACATATAAATATCCTGGGCGGCATAATAATAGCGACTATTCATTTGTAAAACAAATAGTAGAAGCTATAGCGTCCTTTGGCCACCACGTTGTAGTGGTTTGCCCTTATAATTTTCTTCATTATAAGCGTTATGCACCTACGAAAGAATGCTTGCAGGTAGAGAAAGGAAAAGTTACCATTTTGAGGCCATGGTATCCGTCTTTTGGGAGTGGTATTTCACTTTCTTCAAAACTAAGAAAGCGTGCGTTAAGGAAGGCTTTTAGCCTGATGCCTGAACCAGATGCGATATACGGTCATTTTTGGTATTCTGCTTTTTCCGGATATGAATATGCGAAAGCTCACAATATCCCTCTCTTTGTCGCTACTGGTGAGAGTGAGATAAAGTTCCCCCTCAATGATAAAACATCTGCTTTCTGTAATTATGTGTCAGGGGTAATATGTGTGTCATCGAAAAATAGAGATGAAAGTATTTCTTTAGGTCTTACATCATTAGAAAAGTGTATCGTTTCACCTAATGCCATTAACAGTCAGCTGTTCAAAGTGATGGATAAGACAGAATGTCGTAAGGAATTGAAAATACCTGTCAATGCTTTTGTTGTGGCGTTTGTCGGATGGTTTATCCAGCGTAAAGGTGCGTCAAGGGTAGCCGAAGCAATTAGTATAACTCAGGCGCAAACTGATACTTATTCAATTTTTATTGGCAAGGGCAATGACGAACCTGTTTGTAAGAATATTGTTTACAAGGGGCCTCTACCTCATGAGGAGATACCGAAATATTTAAATGCTGCCGACATTTTTGTGTTGCCTACACTGCATGAGGGATGTTGCAATGCTATCGTTGAAGCGATGGCATGTGGCTTGCCTATCGTTTCTTCAGACAGACCGTTCAACTGGGATGTACTTGACCGGTCAAATTCCATCTTGGTCAATCCTGAGAACGTGCAGCAGATAGCTGATGCTATTTTGCAGCTAAAGCAAGACGATAGTTTGCGCCAACGGCTTTCCGATGGGGCTATACGAATGGCAAACAAACTGACCATAGAACAAAGAGCAGAGACAATTCTTGATTTTATAAAAAGTAAAATGTAAATTAATATTAGTATGATTAATGTAATTGGACTAGGCTATATTGGCCTTCCTACTGCCTTGATGATGGCCTCACATGGAGTAGAAGTAATTGGTACTGACTACAACAAGGAGTTGGTAAGTACACTTAATTCTGGAAAGACCACATTTAAGGAAGATGGTCTTGATGAGTTGTTCACGGATGCTATAAAGGCAGGCATAAAATTCACAACAGCGTATCAGAAAACAGATATGTATATTGTTTCTGTGCCAACACCTTACGATAAGTTCAGCAAGAAAGTTGACGCTTGCTACGTAGTTGCCGCAGTGAAAGAGATAATGAAAGTGTGTCCCAAGGGCGCAACTATAGTCATTGAATCTACCGTCAGTCCAGGTACTATAGACAAATTCGTGCGTCCGGTTATTGAGGCTAATGACTTTAAAATAGGCGATGACGTCCACCTTGTACATGCGCCTGAACGTATTATACCGGGGAATATGGTGTACGAACTGCTACATAACAACCGCACAATCGGTGCTGACAGCAAAAATATAGGGGAGAAGGTGAAGCAGTATTATGCATCCTTCTGTCAGGGTGAAATTGTTGTTACTGACATCCGTACTGCAGAAATGACGAAGGTGGTTGAGAACACATACCGTGCAGTAAATATCGCATTTGCCAATGAGTTGAGTCGTATCTGCCGTCATGACAACATGGATGTATATGAAATTATAAAAATTTGCAATATGCATCCCCGTGTGAATATCCTTCAACCTGGTCCTGGTGTGGGCGGCCACTGTATCTCGGTTGATCCTTGGTTCCTAGTTGGCGACTATCCCCAACTGGCCAAGGTGATAGATGAGAGTATGAAGACCAACGACTACCAGCCCGTCTTTGTATTGGAACGTATACATGAAATAATGGAGAAGCATGGCATCACAGACAACCGCAAGGTGGGCTTATATGGCCTAACCTATAAGGAGAATGTTGACGACATCCGCGAGAGTCCTACTCTGCAAATGTTGGATATTCAGGAACGTCACTTAGCTCGTCCTCTGAAAACTTTTGACCCGTTTTTTACGGAGAAAGAAATAGTGAAGAACCAGATACTAAACTTCAATCAGTTTTTGGACGAAGTAGACATGGTGGTTATCATGGTGAAACATGATCATATCAAACAGAACTGGGAAAGGCTGACGAACAAAGTTATACTTGATTGTCACAACATTTGTCCATTAGCAGAGAATGTTTACCACATTTAAAAGAGTATGAAAAAGATAATGTTGGTGTTCGGGACTAGACCAGAGGCTATAAAAATGTGCCCACTGGTCAAAGAGTTTCAAAAACACAGAGAAGAATTTGAAACTGTCGTATGTGTCACCGGCCAGCACCGAGAAATGTTGGATCAAGTGCTGCAAATTTTTGAAGTGCAGCCCGATTATGATCTTAACATCATGAAGCAGGGTCAAGACCTCTATGATGTGACTGCTCGTGTACTCACGGGAATGCGTGACGTGTTCAAGGATTGTAAGCCTGATGTAGTCTTGGTTCATGGTGATACTACTACCAGTACAGCGGCAGCACTTGCTGCTTTCTATCAGCAGATACCCGTAGGCCATGTTGAGGCTGGCCTGCGTACTCATAACATCTACAGTCCATGGCCGGAGGAAATAAATAGGCAAATAACAGGTCGTATAGCTACATATAACTTCTCACCAACTCCTCTTTCTAAGAAAAATCTTTTAGAGGAAAAAGCGCAAGGCCGGATTTTTGTAACGGGCAACACCGTTATCGATGCCCTCCACATGGTTGTCGATAAGTTGAAGAACGATATAATGCTGGCTAAGGAACAAGAACATGTTCTTAAAACTGCTGGTTATGATGTAAACCGGCTTGTACATGGCAAGAAGCTTGTACTGATAACTGGTCACAGAAGAGAGAACTTTGGTGAAGGGTTTATCAACATGGTCACTGCAATGAAAGATCTTTCGGAGAAATATCCAGAAGTAGATTTTGTATATCCCATGCACCTCAATCCAAATGTCCGCAAGCCTATTCGTCAAGTTTTTACTGGCATGGACTCCCTTTCCTTGGGAGAGGGCTGGGGAGAGGCTCAAAATTTCTTCTTTATTGAGCCACTCCAATATCTGGAGTTTGTATATTTGATGGAAAAGAGTGCCGTAGTCCTTACTGATTCTGGCGGTATACAGGAAGAAGCTCCAGGTCTTGGGAAGCCAGTTCTTGTGATGCGTGACACCACCGAGCGTCCTGAAGCTCTTGAATCGGGCACAGTACATCTTGTAGGTACAAATCATGACATGATAGTTTCTGAAGTTTCAGTCTTACTTGATGACCAAACCGCTTACGAAAAAATGTCGAAAGCACTCAATCCTTATGGTGATGGAAAGGCATGCGAAAGAATTGTCGCCGCTTTAAAATGAACGAACATTATTGAGGTATGACACATATCCTAAAAAATCTCATTAAAAGAATAAGATTTGTTTTCTATAAGATAAAATTCTTGTTCATAGAGAAGAAACATGATGGACGCCTTAAGTACATTTACCAAGACAATGGTAGTGACAAACTAATCTTAGTTTTCTCTGGTTTTGCTAAACGTGTTCCTAAGTACAATTATATGCGAACTTTAGAAAATGTGAAGATAGACAAGCTTTTTATTTTAGATGATTTCGGTCATCGTGGAAGTTATTATTGGTATGTAGATGGAAGTAACACACCGCTCTATTTAACGAATGGCTTAATCAATGATATAAAAAGAAGGAAAAGGTATAAAGAATTAATGACGGCAGGAAGCAGTAAGGGTGGTACTTGTGCTATCTATTTTGGATTAGAGCATGGCGCACATGAGATATTCTCTGGTGCTTGTCAGTACCATGTGGGTACATACATTAGCACACCAAACCATCGTGATGTTCTAGAAGGCATGATGGGCAAGGATGCTTCAAAAACAGATGTTGAAAAGCTTGATGCTATTATGCCACTTCAGTTGCAAAAGTTTGCTCATGCTAAGACACGTATTCATCTGTGCTTTTCAAAAGAAGAACACACTTATCAAGAACATATAGTTGATTTAATGGCAGACTTGAAAAAATACGATATTCCATATGTGGAACAAATAGATTCATACGCCAGTCATACAGAAAATGGCATTTACTTTTCAGCCTATCTAAAAAATTTTTTTGAAAAAGAAGACAAACTCTAAATGAACAAAAAGAGAATAGTTTTTCTACTCAATTCCGTGCAGATACAAAGAGTTGTTAAGCGCATAAATAGCTTTTTTGATGCCGGATATGAGATTGAAGTATACGGATTTGACAGAATAGGGGTATCTCCATGTGGGTTAAAAGCACATTTTAGCTACAAGATAATAGGCGAGTTCCCCAACAAGATGCCCTATTTAAGAAGGATCTCCTTTATGAGAAAACATATCAAGGAGATTGAAACCGAAATAAAGATGAAAAACTGTATTCTTTATATTTTTGGCTTAGATATGGCTTTAGTTGCAAGAACTGTATTAAAAATGCCATACATCTATGAAGAAGCAGATTTGGTTCACACATACATGCCTAATTCTGTCGTACGCAAATTCTTGGAATGGAAAGATGTGAAAATTATCAAGAAATCACTATTAACAGTTCTTACGTCTGAAGGATTTGTTGAATATCATTTTGGTAATCATCCTCCTTCAAATATTATGGTTATAAGCAACAAACTTAATCCTGCAATACTTGAGTTGCCGCAAATAAGAAAAGAATCTCTTAATGAAGAGCACCTTAAAGTTGGATTCGTAGGTAGTTTTAGGTTCAACTCTGTAGTAAATTTCTGCAAGGTTTTTGTTGAAAATTTTCCTCAACATGAATTGCATGTCTATGGCACTATGCCGGAGAATAGCCCTGGGAGAAAATTACTTAATTTTAAGAATTTCTTTTTTCATGGGCCATTCAAAAATCCTGATGATTTGCCCCAGATTTATTCTAATATAGATTTGTCACTCTCTACCTATGATGCATATACTGTAAATGCGCAATTTGCAGAACCAAACAAGATGTATGAAGCCATGTATTTTGAGACGCCTATTATCGTTTCGAAAGGAACGTTTCTTGAACATAAAGTAGAACAACTGGGGATGGGCTATGCAATAGATAGCATGAATGATAAGGAAGTAATCAATTTTGTGTCTTCACTCAAAAAAGAAAACATAATGAATTGTGTAAAAAATCTCAAAACAATAGACAAAACATCAGCTGTATATCAGACGGGAGAGCTTTTTCAAAGAGTAGACTCAATACTTTTATAGGTGGCATCACAAAATGAAAATTGTTAATATTATAGGTGGGCTTGGCAACCAAATGTTTCAATATGCCTTCGCATACAAGCTGAAAGATCTGAACCCAGATGAAGACGTACTGATAGACACGAGTCACTTCCATCACATTTTCATAAAGAAATGGAAAACGGCAAACCTACACAATGGATATGAGATTAATAAGGTTTTTCCAAACGCAAACCTACCAGTCGCAAATCCGTGGAAAATTATGAAATTATCCCGATATGTGCCAAATTATCTTGCCAGTCGCATTGTACGTAAGCATTTTCCGAAACGGAAGAATGAAATAATACAACAGCCTAAATTCTATTATGCTTATGACCCCTCCGTCTTATCTAAATCTGGTGATGCATATTATGAAGGTTTGTGGGGAGCAGCTAGTTATTATTCAGCCATCAGAGTAAAGTTACAACAGGTATTTGCTCACACGACTCCAAATGAGCAGAATGCTGCATTAATAGCCGATATGGAACGTGAAAACAGTGTTGGTATTCATATCAGAAGAGGTGATTATCTTTTGGTGTCATCGTTCAAGGGATTGTGTGAGCTTGATTATTACAAGGCTGGCATCAATGCTCTGCTGAGCGACAGGCAAATACATTCATTCTATGTTTTTTCGAATGATGTAGCATGGTGTCAAAATAATATTGCACCGTTGGTTGGCAATAACAAACTGACAATAGTGACCAACAATATTGGGAAGAATAGTTGCTGGGATATGTTTTTGATGACGCATTGCAAAGACCTTATCATCGCCAACAGTACTTTCAGTTGGTGGGGCGCATTCTTAAACAAACGTAACGGGCGTGTTATTGCTCCAAAAAAATGGATGAACCGAGATGTCGAATTTGACATTTGGTTGCCGGAATGGGAACGTTTATAAACAAATATAAGACATGAAAGTATTATACATTCACCAATATTTCCGTACACCAGAGACTTCGGGAGTAACACGTTCATATTGGTTCTCAAAAAAACTGATTGAGAATGGCATTGACGTAACGGTTATATCTGCCATGACCCATGCGAGTCATGAGAATATTGAGGGCATTGATGTTTACTTCTTGGACAATCCCTATTCACAATCATTCGGAAAAGTCAAAAAGGTGCTTGCCTTTCTAAAATTTGTTGTAAAAGCGATTTGGAAGGGACTTCGCCAAAAGAAAGTCGATCTTGTTTATGCTACATCCACTCCTTTGACGGTAGGTTTTATCGCTTTAGTTCTAAAGAAGCTGAAAGGATGGAAGTATGTATTCGAGGTTAGAGATCTTTGGCCTGAGTTCCCCATTCAGGTAGGGGCTATCACAAACCCGGTTGCTATCAAGCTACTTCGAAAACTCGAAAAGTCTATTTATAAAAATGCAGAGCATGTCGTAGCCTTGTCTCCAGGCATGGAGGAGGGAGTGTTGAAATGTGGAGTGCCTAAGGAGAAAGTTTCTGTGATTCCAAACATGTCAAAACCCGACCTTTTCTATCCCCGTGAGCGCAAGGATGCTGACTTTGAGAAGTATAACATTCCAAAAGGGAAATTCAATGTATTACACGCAGGAGCCATGGGAGTGGCCAACGGACTAGACTATATCATTAAAGCTGCTGTAATTTTGCAGAATGATTTAAAAGAACACAGCATAAACTTTATTTTTGCTGGTGGAGGTGCTACATTGCCTGCATTACAGAGGATGGTTGAGGAAAAGAACCTCCATAACGTGAAGTTCTTGGGGCACTACAATACCGAAGGAATATCTGACATAATGAATCTATGTGACGTGAGTGTGGTCAGTTTCAAGAATCTTCCCATACTCTATACCAATTCTCCCAATAAACTTTTCGATTCATTGTCAGCAGGGAAACCTGTCATAGTGAACTCAGCAGGTTGGACAAAAGATATTGTGGAGGAACACCATTGTGGATTTTATGTAAACCCAGATGACCCCAAAGATTTGGCCTCACAACTTATTATGATAAAAGACAAAAAAAATGAACTTGACGAGATGGGCAAGAATGCGCGTAGAATCGCAGTTGAAATCTATGACAAGTCTATCCTTTCAGAAATGTTCTTCCAAGTTATAAAAGCAAATCTTCCCAACGATTAATATAGAATTGCTGCTTAATATTTGACAGTGGGAAACAATTTCTTCAAGAAAGGAAAAAGTAGTGATGTTTTTACAACACTTTATCTTGACCCGGTTCAACCTGCTTCTGTGGCAAAATGACAAAGAAGGGCATAGGGTCAGAACAATTAGATGGTTGGAACAAAGATTCTCATTATTTGAACATTATTGTCTGCCATCTGTAATTAACCAAAGTCGTCAAGACTTTAAATGGATAGTGCTGTTTGACAGCATGACACCAGCTAAGTACGAAAGTAAGATTAAAGATTACCAAAAGCAGTGTCCTCAACTGATTCCTGTTTTCGTAAAACCTGAGGATGGGCGCTATTTTGCAGAGTTATTCAAAACAGAAATAGTAAAACGAATAGACCAGAGCGGCAAAGCACGAATAATTACAACATATCTGGATAATGACGATGCACTGCATGTGAAGTTTGTGGAGAATTTGCAGAATAAGATAACGTCATTAGATGATGGCACTTTTATTTACTATAGCGATGGCTACCAGTTTTTTACGGACTACCATTACTTATTACAAATCCGCTATCCGAGGAATCATTTTGTAAGCGTAGTGGAGTATGGCGATCCCTCGACAATCAGAGGCGTATTTGGTTATGGAGGACACTATCATATTGATGAAATTAAAGGGGTGAAAATAGAGCGAATTAAAGATGTCCCTATGTGGTGTGAGGTAATTCATAATAAGAATATGGTAAACGACGCTTATTTCCTTTTTGGCACAAAGATGATTGGGGATAAAGAGAAAATGAGAAATGCTTTCGCTGTAAATGAAACTGTGAAGTCTGGTTTAGGTATCTACGTTTGCAGATTCTTGCCTCGATATATCAGAACTTTTATAAGGCGCACAAAGCATTATTTGTCCGGAAAAAAATGGTAGTTTAGTAGGCATTAAAAAAAATCATTTTTCGTCACATGTACAGACATTTTTTTAAAAGATTTCTCGACTTTTGGATTTCTCTTATTGCATTGATATGCATCTCACCAATACTGTTGATTGTTACTATCTGGTTGAAGATAGCCAACAAGGGCGCAGGAGCATTTTTCCTGCAAGAACGTCCAGGCAAGGATGCCAAGTTGTTTAAGGTTATCAAGTTTAAAACCATGACCGACGAGCGGAATGAGGACGGTGAACTCTTGTCGGATGCGGAACGGTTGACACGTATAGGGCGTTTGGTGCGCTCTATCAGTATTGATGAACTGCCACAGTTAATAAACGTATTAAAAGGTGATATGTCGCTTATTGGCCCAAGGCCATTGCTAGTAGCCTACCTGCCACTTTATACTCCAGAACAGGCTCGACGTCATGAGGTACGGCCTGGTATCTCTGGCTGGGCACAAGTCAATGGACGTAACAACTGCAAATTAAGTAAAAAGTTTGAATACGACGTTTGGTATGTGGATCACTGCACGTTTGTTACAGATTTAATGATTGTCTTTAAAACCATTGTGAATGTACTCAAACGTTCTGATGTGGGTGAAGGTGCAGTTGAGATGAATGAAGTAGATGACCTTCATTTTCATGAGCGTATTTTTGGAATAGATTATGAAAACAAATAAGATGGCAAATGAAAACAGCAAATCTTTCTAAAAAAAAACTACTTTTGCTGGGAGGCGATAACCTAACTAAGGACATAGTAAAAGCGGCTCAGGAATTAGGTGTTTATGTTATTGTTACAGACTGGTATGACATTGAGCGCTCACCAGCAAAAGCTATAGCAAACGAATATTGGAATGTAAGCATAGAAGATTACGGCGCTTTAACTCAGAAAGTGAAGGAAAATCATGTTGACGGCATTCTCACAGGTTTTACGGATTCTTACCTACTGCCATACCAAAGACTTTGTGAGTTGACTGGGCTTCCATGTTATGGTACAAGAGAACAATTCGACCTCTTTACCAATAAAGACAAGTATAAACAGCTATGTCGTAAGTTCAACGTTCCAACAATAGAGGCTTACGATTTGGATTCTCCAAACATCAATTATCCTGTTATGGTTAAACCCGTAGATGGCAGTGGTTCAAGAGGCATTAAGATTTGCCACAACCTTCAGGAGCTACAGAATGCTGTAATACATTCCAAAGAAAGTTCTCGTCAGGGGAAAGTCATAATAGAGCGCTACATGGATTGTCCTGAAGCAACATTGTTCTGGCTGTTTGCTGATGGGAAGTATTATCTGACGATGATAGGTAACCGCCATGTCAAACAAAGCCAGACGGGTAATATCATTCCATTACCAGTTGGATATACATTTCCTTCTTATCTTACACCCAAATATCAGACAGAAGTAGAGCCAAATGCAAAGCGCATGTTCGAGGCTGTGGGGATAAAGAATGGAATGATGTTCATGCAATGCAAAGTAGAGAATGGCGTATGTTATGTTTATGATATAGGTTTCCGCTTGACTGGTTCAAGGGAATACCGTATCCTTGAGCGCGTTTGCGGTTTCGATCCATTGGCAATGTTGATACACTTCGCACTCACAGGACGAATGTGGGACGAACCCTTTGAAGAGAAGATTCAGCCAGTAACAATGGCACCCTCTTTCAACGTTTCATGCTTATGCTCACCAGGAACCATCAAGGACATAACTGGTGTGGACGTCGTTAGTACTTTCCCTGAAGTAATAGACGCCGCATATGCACATACACCTGGGCAGACGATTACAGAAGCAATGAAAGGCCAGTTGGCACAGATAACGGTAAGAGTGCTTGGGACTGTAGAAGAAAAAGAACAGTTATGGCCTGCTATGAAAAAGATTGGTGACACTATTCACATCCTTTCTGATAAAGATGAGGAGCTGATGCTGCCTGGAATCAGTGAAAATGACATAACAGGAGTTGTATTATAAATATGAGTAAGATATTAGTAACAGGAGCAACAGGCTTGGTAGGTAGAGCTTTGGTTTCTGAAATCATTCAATCTGGACATCAGGCTATTGCGTGTTCAAGAACCAAAAGGCATGACAGTTTAGTTCCTTTGATTACCACAGAGGAGTTGTTTAAAGGCCACACACCACCAGTTGATATAGTCATCAATTGCGCTTTTGCCCGAAGTAATAACCCGGCAGATCTCAGTTCTGCATTGGATTTTACTGAAAGGCTTATCTGTGCATTAAAGATTAATGATGTGCAAAATGTAATTAATGTATCGTCGCAAGGCGTTTATAAAAGACTTCCTGTAGGTGAGTTTGCTACGGAAGAATCCCCAATAGAGCCTGTTGATATGTATAGCATGGCAAAATATGCTACGGAAAAGATGTTTGCTGCATCGGGTATAAATAACTATACAAATGTTCGATTGTCAAGCATTAATATGCCTCAACGCTTTTTGGCTCGTTTTGTGGAGTCGGTTAAGCAAGGTAAACCAATACATCTTAATGCACCCAACCAAATGGTCTCTTTATTAGACGTGGAAGATGCTGCAAGAGGCCTTCTTGCGATTGCTTTAATAGCCCCTTCAAAATGGCAGACGGTTTATAATCTTGGAATTGGTCAGCAGTATTCTTTGCTTGAATGTGCAAAAGCTGTGAAGCTGGTTGGTGAAGAATTTGGCTATTTTTCTTCAATAGAGATAGAAGATAATGGTTATTTTTCAACAGCGGGCATGAATATTAATAGGATTGCAAAGGATTGCGGTTGGAGTCCTATGATTGATATTAAGATGATGATAAAAGAGACATTTGATTAAATTTTACAATGTTTAATTTAGAAAAATTCATTGCTGATAGTGTGACTTTCCGCCCTGTCAGTATGTTTGCTGCAGATATAGAGGCAAACAAAGAGACGCTCACTAAGGAAATCAAAGACAAGAAAGTCTGTGTCATCGGTGGTGCCGGCTCCATTGGTTCCAGTTTCATCAAGGCAGTGCTGCGGTTTGAGCCGAAGAGCGTGGTGGTGGTTGACCTCAATGAAAACGGACTTGCAGAATTAGTACGTGACGTACGCTCGACAAATGGTTTGTTTGTCTCTGATGAGTTTCGATGCTATACACTGAACTTCGCCGACCCTATCTTTGAGCGTATTTTCCGTGAAGAGAAGGGCTTTGACATCGTAGCCAATTTCTCAGCCCACAAACATGTGCGCTCAGAGAAAGACCGCTACAGCGTTCAGGCACTCATTGAGAACAACGACATCAAGGCCAAGAAACTGATGGACCTGCTGATGGTTTATCCTCCCAAGCATTTCTTCTGCGTAAGCACCGACAAGGCAGCCAACCCCGTGAATATCATGGGAGCCTCTAAACGTATCATGGAAGACTTAGTCATGGCTTACAACAAATACTTCAAGGTCACTACCGCCCGCTTCGCCAATGTGGCTTTCAGCAATGGCTCTTTGCCCGATGGGTGGATTCACCGGTTGCAGAAACGTCAGCCTTTGGCAGCCCCCAGTGATGTAAAGAGATATTTCGTCAGCCCCGAGGAGTCTGGCCAGATATGCATGCTGGCTTGCATCCTTGGAAAAGGGGGCGAAGTGTTTTTCCCTAAGTTAGGTGAAGACCAGATGCTCACCTTCTCTGCCATCTGTGATGATTTCGTCAAAGCCAATGGTTTAGAGAAAGATCCATGCGCCACTGATGTTGAGGCCAAGCATAAGGCTTCTGTTCTCCCCTCCCTTTTCGGGGAGGGGTCGGGGGAGAGGCTCTACCCTGTTGTGTATTTTACATCCGATACCACTGGTGAGAAAGCTTACGAGGAATTTTATGTCCCCGGCGAGAAGATTGACATGCAGCGTTTCCAAGCCCTTGGTGTTGTGGAGCAGACCACTCGTCACAATATGGACGAGGTGAATAGCTTCTTCGACAAATTGGAAGGCATCTTTGCAAAGGAAGACTTCGCTAAGGCTGATGTAGTCAGCGCCATCAAGCGCTTCATTCCTAATTTCGAACACGAAGAGAAAGGCAAGAATTTAGACCAAAAGATGTAAGATGTCTCAGATAATTACTTTTAATAAAAAGGGCTACGATTCTTTCATCGATTTTATTAAAGCATATGCTATTATATGCGTTTTGATTGGTCATACGTTACCTCATCATGATTATTGGGGCTATGGGTTATGGGCAGGAATGCAAGTACCTTTGTTTATATTGGTTCAGGCTTTTCACTGTTTTAAGAAAGAGTCTTATTCTTTTAGTTTAAAAAAAGTCTTGTGGCGTGTTATAATTCCGTTTGTTGCTATACAGGTCATTATATTTGTGAATTATATCCTGAAAACCGAAATTCCCAATTATAACCACAAACATGGTTAAAGTTTTATAAATAACTCATATTTTGGAGATTCAGATTTTTTGTTTTCGCCATTTATGGTTATATTTGCATCGTA
>JAEEGF012500839.1_pt1 | contig 32687 bp, 26 predicted proteins | sample 9134171 | NCBI WGS metagenome assembly JAEEGF01 (sample SAMN16246542, study PRJNA631951) | gut metagenome | biome: gut microbiome; feature: rumen; material: AP-attached | host: Bos | place: Iran: Karaj | collected 2018-10 | reverse complement strand
GCTCTTTCCTTCTCGGTGTAGTCGTAGGCGTCTACTCCGAACACTCTGCTTGCCAGCAGTGCCAGCCTCCACGGCTTCACTTCCGCTGCGTACTTTGTCCATGCGGTGAATACTATCGCCATGCCTTCGCCGTGTGTTATGCCGTATTGCGCCGAAAGTTCGTGCTCGATTCTGTGCGAGCCCCAGTCGGCGATTCTGCCGGCGTCGAGGAAATTGTTGTGCGCCACGCTTGCCAGCCACTGAACCTCCGCTCTGGCGTTCACGTCCTGTGGATTCTCTATCAGGCGGTCGGCGTTGAGCAGAAGGGCTCTAATCGCGCCTTCGATAAGGTAGTCGGTTGTGTCGGAGTGTTTTGTGTCGGAGAAATACCTTTCAAGCAGGTGTGACAGCACGTCCGCCACTCCTACGAAAGTCTGGAATCTTGGCAGTCCGGCAGTGAACTTCGGGTTCATGATGGCGAACTTAGGGATAATCCTGTCGTCCTCGAATCCGAGTTTCCATTCGCCGTTCGAGATTATGGCTGCGTTCGATGTCTCCGAGCCGCTTGAAGCCGTGGTGGCTATCACGCCTATGTTCAGCACTTCCTTCGGTGATGCGCCTTTGTCGAAAAAGTCCCAGACGTCGCCGTCATAGGGGATGCCGAGTGCCACGGCTTTGGCTGTGTCGATGGAGCTGCCGCCGCCCACTGCAAGCACGAAGTCCACATTGTCCTTCTTGCCTTGCTCCACGAGTTCTCTGACGAGTTCCACGCTTGGGTTTGGAACCACATTTCCGTTCTCGGAGAATTTTATTCCTAATTCATTTACGGCATCCTCAATTACTGAGTAAATGCCCAAGGTCTTTATGAAGTCGCCGCTGTAAACCAGCAGGAGTGACTTCACATTGTAGCTTTTCAACAGCCCTTTGAGGTTTTTCTCGCTTTCTTCTCCGAAAACGATTTTCGCAGGGTTGTAATATTCAAATGAAATCATAGTTTGCTCCCTTTCTTAATCGCGTAAGTTTTCGAGTGCAAGATTAACGTGATATTGAGTATTATCCAAGAAAGTAACTAAACTATGGAAAATAAACCTTATTATAAGAAATGTGTAGAATGTATTTCTATGATAATAAAATATTATGGGTATTTAGGCTTATGAAAATTCTTGCCTTGCCGTTCGGTTTTTGGTACTTTGGGTAATAAAAAAGCCCTGAATTTGTATTTTCAGAGCTTGTTATAATCAGACTTATGTAATTTTCTTTAAAAACTATTGTTTTTAGAGTTTATGGCGGATTTTGCTTGTTTTGTAAGAAAATATTTACTTTCCGTCGTCCACCCACTCCCGGATTCTGTATCGTGCGCCGATTGATTGGCAGAGCAGACGGCTTTTCTCTTCGTCTTCCTTAGATATTGTTGTTTCTACGGTGGTCATCACTACATCGAGCCCTTCCTCGACGCATCTTTTCGCGAATGTTATCATGGCGTCGTATGACTGCACGCCGAACCTGCTGCGCACGAGAGCCTGGTAGCGTTCTGCGTCAGGCACGTTGAGCGATATGGACACTGTGTCGATGAGCCCGACAAGCAGCGGAGCCACGTCCTTTGAGTTTATTAGGTCGGCTTGGCCGTTGGTGTTCAGTCGTGTGCGTATGGCGGTGTTCTGCTTTACCCACTTTGCCACGCAGAGCATCGTGTCTAGAACGCATGTTGGCTCGCCGAATCCGCAGAAGACTATTTCTTTGTAGTCGTATGACTTGAGTTTTTCCTCGATGGCGGCTGTCGCCTCCTCGACTGTCGGCTCGCGCTCCAGCCAGAGGCTGTCGCTTTCGCCCACTTTGTCGTCGCCCTGGCGCAGGCAGAATGTGCATGCGCTTGAGCATTTGTTGGTGAGGTTGATGTACAGTCCGTCGCCCACCTTGTATGCTATTTCCATCTTTTTCATTTGAATGAGAGTTTGTCGATTACCTCCTCGAAGCACATTCCGTCGGTCGCCGGCGTGTTCAGACGCTCGGATGCAAGAATGCACTCCCTCACGAAATCCGATGCCGTGATGACGCTCTGCACGAACGGCACTTTCTTGACCGCTCCGGCTGCGATGATGGCAGAGAACACGTCGCCCGTGCCAGACCTGTGCGAATCCACTTTGAGGGTGCGCACCGCTTGACCGCCTTTGCCGTGCTCGTAACAATAGCTGACCATGCTGTCGCCGTCCTCCACACCAGTGATGACCACTTTGCGAGGCCCCATCGCCGAGAGCGACTCTGCTAACTGCAGCAGCATGTGCTCCGAGAATCCGGCTCTGTACTCTGTGCCGGCTAAGAAACAAGCCTCAGTCAGGTTCGGAGTGATGATGTCGGCGTAAGGCAGCAGTTTTCTCATGCGCGACGCCAGCTCGTCGGTGTATGTGCAGTAGAGCTTGCCGTAGTCGCCCATCACGGGGTCGACGATGACGGTCGTGTCTTGTGTGGAGAATTGCTCGAAAAAACGCAGCACGAAGTCAATCTGCTCCACAGAACTCAGGAAGCCGGTCAGTATGCCGTCGAACGACAACGAGAGCTTCTTCCATTCCTCCATGTACGCTTCCATGTGCTCGGTGAAGTCGTAGTGGAAGAAGGACTTGAATCCTGTGTGGTTTGAGAATATGGCTGTGGGAAGCGGGCAGCATTGCACGCCCAGTCTTGATATGATGGGCAGGGCTACGGCCACCGAGCATCGTCCGAAGCCCGATATGTCGTTTATGTTGGCTATCTTGAGCTGCCTGTTGTGGTTGGGTTCTGTCATCCGTTCGTTTTTGTTTTTCGGACGGCAAAGTTATGCAACAATATTTCTCGTTCTAAACGCTCCGCTACTTTTATGCTGTTATTTAAGTGTATTTCGTAAGAGAACATGCCCCCTTTGGGTTTTCTGGTCGCTGAGCGGTAGTCGAAGCGCTCAATCCCTCGCCTTGAGGGAAGCATTTGTTTTGATGCAATTATATAACCATCTCCACATTGTCCTTTACCGTCTAAAAAATAGTTGTAATCTGATTTTTAGATGTATATTTGGATTTGCAACTGAAATTCACATTTTCGTTTATAATATAAAATATGCCTCAAAATAAGAATGCTGTAATACGATATCAGGCTTTGGACAGATGCTTCAGTGACTTCAGACATAGATATTATATAGATGACTTGATAGATGCCTGTGCAAAAGCATTATATGAATATACAGGCTATGACAGCGTAAGTCGCAGGACAGTGTTCGATGACATCACGTTTATGGAGAGCGACCAGGGTTGGAGTATCCCTTTGGAACGTATCAAGGACGGCAAGAAGGTTTATTACCGCTATTCCGATCAAGACTTCTCGATAAACAAGCAAGAACTGTCCTCGGAAGAACTGTCCCAACTTCGCACTACAATACTCACTTTAAGTAGATATCGCGGTCTGCCTTCAAACGAATGGCTGGAAGAAGTGATTTCAAACCTCGAGTGCCGCTTTCATTTGAAGTCAAACAGTGATAATGTTATTGGCTTTGAACAGAACGAAGGGCTTAAGGGTGTTGAGAATCTTTCGCCTTTGATAGATGCGGCCATAAACAAGCAGACGCTGAGGATAAAGTATAAGAGTTTCGATGAGCAGGAGAACGAGTGGATTATATATCCATATTTCCTGAAGCAGTATAATAACCGCTGGTTTCTTTTTGGGATGAATGCGAAATACAATACCATTTCCAATTTGGCGCTTGACCGGATATTGTCTGTTGAGGGTACAGATCTGCCTTTTGTGGAAAACAAAGAGATTGATTTTGAGAGATATTTTGATGATGTAATAGGCGTAACGAAGCCGAAACCAGAGGTGAAAGAGGAGGTCGTCAGACTTAAATTCGACAAGAAGAGATGTCCGTACATCGCGTCTAAACCATTGCATCGAACTCAAAGGGTAGTAGATGAAGAGAACGGAGTGATTGAGATAAATGTCCGTCCGAATAAGGAACTTGAGGCGCTGATACTTTCCTTTGGACCGCAGGTGGAAGTCGTGAGTCCAGAGACTTTGAGAACACTTATTTCCGGGAAAATCGCAGAAAGTTTGAAAAAATATTTTCCAGTGCAGAAAGGCTGCATAGAAACGAAATAATTTTGCACACAGAACAAGGAAACAAAGTGTAATCTTTAATTTTTTTGATGTATGAGAAACGAGGGTATGTCTAAAGAGTTGTGGTCGATAATTAAAAAGTTTGTCGGTAATAAAGTGGTATTGGACAGACCAGAGAGGTATAGGGTGTTAGCAGCATCACTGTTCAAGGAGATAAAGGACCATAAGGATCTATTGCCAGGAGCGAATGGTCCATTGAAAGGCGAGAAATGTAAACAGGTGATTGGTATTCTTTCTGAAGAGAATTATCTGGTGAGATTAGATAGTGTGTTGGATGATGGTGAGATTTTCTATTTAGAAAATTACTACAAGGACGTTGTAGAGTTTTGTCTGGATTTGTATGGACAGAGCATCGCGATGAAAAATGGATTGTGTACTCAACCTAGAGAACTGACCAAGTTCTGTGTTGAAATGCTGTCTCTCAATATAAACGGTTCCATTGGGGCAAAGGTGTATAATCCATTTGGAGGTCTTGCGTCATATGCTATAGAGAATCGTGATTATGAATGTTACGGCGAAGAACTGGATCGTGTGGCATGGGCATTTATGCAGATACGTCTGGATGCGAACAGAAATAAGAGTCAGTATGCGCTGGGGAATTCATTCAAAGAATTGGGGGAGAAGGATAATACATATGATGTTGTTATAACGACTCCTCCGTTTTTTTATGAACGTGGAACAGCATATAATGAGTTCGACATTGCAGAATTAGCGATGGAGAATAAGTTGAAGGATGGTGGAAAGTTGCTGATGGTGATGCCTATGTCATTTTGTTTTGGCAAAGGCAAGTCAGAGTCGAGAATGAGAGAGTATCTATTGAATAATGGATATTTGACGAGTGTGATAGCTTTGCCTAAGATATTCTTGCCAATAACAAGCGTGAGCACATGCTTGGTAGTTGCGGAGAAACAAAGACACGAGCGATTTGTGCTGATAGATGGAAGTTCGTATGGATCAAAGAATGATGCTGGAGAGTTCAAGTTTGAATATAAGTCATTGCTTGACGCGATAAGGAATGGAGATGAGGCTGTTGTCACTAAGCCAATGGCAAGTGAAGACGTAGTCCCATATCAAGGCTTGACGCCTATGGCATATCTACTACCTGAGTTAAAAGCACCAGAAGGATATAATAAGGTGAAACTTGGGGATTTGGCAGAGAGTGTGAGATTTGAGTTTCGTCCAAAAGATGTTGTGGAAGAGGGGCGTTGGGTGCAGACATCCAATTTGAGTAATGATGAGTTGGATGCTGTCCGTTATCCGAAGGATTTTCCAGTACGCAAGATGGGGAATATGAGTCGCATTTGTGATCGTGAGATGCTTTTGCTATCGAATATTCGTAACTTAAAGCCTACTGTATTAAAGGGCTCTCCTGATGATGTTGTTTATATATCACCTGGTGTGTTTGCGTTTACTTTGCGAGAAGATGCGAAAAGGACGGTCTCGATGGAATACCTTGCGTATGCAATAGCAAGACATGCATATAGACTCGTTCCTAAAGGAGTAACGATTCCTCGTATTGATATGGAGCAGCTTATGAATATGGAGTTGCTGATACCGTCTTTGGATGTTCAAGAAAAGGAGTTGGGTGATGCAAAGAGGGAGAAAGATAGTGTTAAGAAGAGGGAGGAAAATATAGAAGACCTGATGAGAAGAAGGGAGGAAAATATAATTAAGGCGTTAAGAGGAAAAAGGCACAAGTATGCTCCATATATCAACAATGCGTACTCGGCGATAAGAAGGGTAATGAAGCATCTGAAAGAGAATGGAGAGGCAGAGGAGATGATAGATGGTGTGACGCCAAGAACTGTAGAGGAAACATTAAAACTCGGAATGATAGGAATAGAGAAATTGAGTGAGTTTATGGTTGGTTTAACAGACGTGTTTGAGAAAGATTATGGAGAGGCAAGTCAGTTAGACTTGGTTGCTTATTTTAAACGCTATGAGACTCAAAATGTGGGTGAGAATTACAGGGTAGAGTTTGACTATCAAGAGATAGAAAATGAAAGCGATGCTGAGGATGCTTCTGATTTCGTATCAGAACCCCAAGAAACCTATGGAAAAGAGGATGTGCATGCATACGTAATGATTAATGAGAATGACTTTACGGACCTTGTCGTAAACCAGATAGTGTCAAATGCAAAGAAACACGGCTTCATAGATGCGAATAGAAAGGATTATTCAATTCGAATAAAGCTGGGTGTGGCAGGTGGAAATTATGTGGTTTCGTTCAGTAATAATGGCGCTCCGATGAACAAAGAAATAGACGTGGAAACCTTCAGACGAGATGGAGTCGCGGTGGGAGCAACCAAGGGAGAAGGAATAGGCGGCAGACAGATATATAACACTATTGAACACTTCGGTGGTTCAATGGAGATAAGGAATGGAGAAGAAGTGACATTTATTGTAAAACTACCAATAGCAGGATAAAGATGGAATACAAGTATCACGTTGTGTGGGAAGACGACGAATGTAATGACGCAGAGAAATTCGACAGTTTTATTGAAGACGCGGCAGAAAAAGGAATAAAACTATATAAGTGCGAGACTGCGGGTAAGGCAATAGAATTGTTGAAAAAAGGGAATACGCCGCCATTTTGTGCTATTATTCTTGACGTAGTAAGTAAAGCAAACGGAGAAGATGTTGCGGCGAAGAGGGAATCTTTTAATTATGCATATAGGAAGACGGAACGCTTTGATTTGCCTATGTTTGTTTATTCAGGGCAATTAGGTGACGAGGATAAGAAAAAGAAGTTTAAGGACGAGATAAATGTGGGTAACCGCGAGAACCAACTTGTTGAAGTTTATAACAAAAATAATGTGAATGAGCATCTTAAGATGTTTGATGACATAATAAAAGCCGCGGAGAAATTGCCAGAGCTGTGTTTGATAAAGAGATATAATGACATACTAGGATTGTTTGACCCAGAGAAAAAGACGGAGGGAGAGAAAGAAAAGGAAATACAGAAATGGAATTTGTTGTTGGGCTTGTGTAAATATATTGATGGAAAGGTAGACGAAGAACATGAATCACGTGGAAGCATGTATGGAGTTGAAGTAAGAAACTTGTTGGAGCATGTTTTTGATAAGATGACGGAAAATGGATTGTTGCCAGAAGGCTTGTTTGAGATTAGTAATTTGCCTGACGTGTCAAAGTTCATAGGAAACAATGAGCCTGCTTTTAGTAACGAGACTGTGCCGTTTTGTGTGAAGTGTGCACTGCGATTCTGCACAAGCATGACAGGCTCTGTAGGGCATGGAAAAACAAGAGAAGAGACACAAGTGTATTTGGACTCGAAAGATGGTGGAAAAAAATATATGACAAGAGCCATTGTATTGGCAGCTATGGATATTGTGAGGTGGGTGACATCGCTATTGGATGATACTCGCCTAAGAGAGAAGTACATAGCGGAGATGGTGGTCGTAAATGCTTATTGGGAGAGCCTGTCAGAGGCGTTTCCAGAATACGATGGTGTGGAAGGGGTAGTGGAGTATGACGAAGAGTTAAGCGTATGGCATGTGAAGAAGTGTATGATACGAGGATACAACAGCCTAACAGGGAGCCATGTGGAATTGAAAGGAGTAACGAGGAATACTGATAAAAAATACAAAGAAGTATATCCTTATTTTGCTAAATTCCGAAAAATATAAGAGTTAGACTTACCTTTGTTGTTATCCTTGCTCTTTTTGTTGTGATGCCCACTTGCAATTGGATGTAATCTGTGAAATGTTTTTTTTATGAGAAGTCGTAAAAATAGCACCACTACTGGAACTTGTATAGAGGATTTGCTGCCTGGAACTGCGATTGATAGGTTGCGCAAACTTTTCAAACAAGATCTGCCCCCAAAAACAAATTTGACAAGTAAAGAACAGAATGCTGTAATTCAACAGTTGCCAATCGTCAGTCAAAAAAAAGACAATAAACGTGAAGACGAGTCTAAATCAGAACCTAATGTCGAAAACAAACATGCCTATAATTCTATAAAGAAGGGGAATCCGTTTTCTCGAATAGCATTGCTTGAGAAAAAAACTCAAAAAGATGGGGGTAAAAAGGATTATAGAAATGAAATGATGGCTATTGATTGGAATGATTTCCAATTTTGTAACGGTTGTTACAAATTTAAGCCAACACGGTATATTAGTGTTGTTGGGTATGCCTATCCTATTACTGTACAGGATGGTCGCTCGCGGCAGTCTTTTAATATGCTGAAACCTTATTTACAAGAAAAGTATCGGGATTATACGTTTTCTATCAATCTATTTGGGAATCCTGTTTTAGATGAAAGAATTGACTTTGATGAAATATTCAATTTTTTGCAAGAAAATGATATTGATATAGTTTTCCCTAAATACTATGACAGGAACTATGGATTCACAGCAGAACAGGTCGCTGTGTATAATAGCAGGCTGAAAAAGAAGTCGGAATACGTTGAACGTTTGGTGAAGATGCAGGCGGATGATTATAAGGTGGTTCCTACGCGTGAATATGTTTGTTATGAAAGTTCTGCAAATCAGTTAAGCATAGAGGATGCTTTTATTTTTACAATCAAAAGAAACTGGTCGGACGAGTTGTTGTTGGTGTTTGAGAATGTTACTGATTTGAATAGATCAAGCATCATTTTTTGTGTTGAAAGACGTGATTATCAGGCTGCTGTTCAGTTTGTTTTTGAATTGATGCAGAAGGACGAGACCAATAAACGACTTAGGTTGCGTTACATGGATAAAACAGCATTTAATATGTATAAGATTAAATGGGTGGATAATGCTAGTCATACTACTGTTGATGACTGGTTTAGTAATGTTGCTGCTTTGTGATCTCATTACCGTGTGTGGGAAATGCAAAATCGATATTTTTGTTTCCTGTTTTATTTCGTGAAATATTATAAATATGAAATTCTTGTTGTCTATTGCGCTTCTCGCGTTGTCGTTTAGTTGTCTTGCGCAAAACGAAACCGAGAGATATGTGTTCTGGCAGCCGAATGTGAAGCTGACTTTTGATATGTTTCGTGGGACTCCGACAGATTCGGTGATAGGGAGTTGTCTGGATAAGAAAGTGTTTCATTGTGTTGCAGTTGGTCTATGGGGTGTTCTTGATATTCCAGAGAAAAAGATGTTGCGTGGCATGAAGCCCGATAAGTATTATTTCTGCGCGGCTATGGATAAGACAGCGTCATTCTTGATTGTTCGGGATAGTACAGAATTGAAGTACGCGCAGTTGCTATGGGATGTTTGTGAACTTGCTACTCGCGTGTCGAGAAAACATATGTCAATCACATTGAGAAAGATGAATTTGGGAATGAACACAAATAGCGTGGCGGCTCGTATGTATAAGACTTGCCATAATGACGGGAAGGAGTTTGGTTTGGGCTTGACAGGGGGAATTTTTGATGAGGTGATACTCCCTCGTGATGAGGATGCTTACCGCTTTTACAGAAATAAGGTGGACTCCCTTCTTCATGAGACAGAGAAGTATGCGACGAAAGCAGAGGAAATAGAACGTTTCATAAGAAATACTCCCGACAAAGGCTACATAACTCCGAAAATGATTATGCCCGATTTTAAGAAACGTGGTGAAATCAGATACTGAAGCCAGTTTCTCTTACCTGTCTTGGTGTCGGGTCAATAAAAACAAACAAAATTGGCAGTGGCTACTAATTCTGCTATATTTGCAGAATATATAATAATTGACAAATGGCACGATTCAATAGAATTCTCCTGAAACTAAGCGGCGAGTCGCTTATGGGAGAGAAACAGTACGGCATAGACGAGACTCGTCTGGCTGAGTATGCGGCACAGATAAAGGAAGTGCATGACATGGGCGTGGAGATAGGCATCGTGATAGGCGGAGGAAATATCTTCCGTGGCTTGAGCGGCGCTTCGAAAGGCTTCGACAGAGTCAAGGGCGACCAGATGGGAATGCTCGCGACGGTCATCAACAGCCTTGCCCTGAGTTCGGCTCTGACTGCGATAGGCGTGAAAACGAGAGTGCTGACGGCGATAAGAATGGAGCCTATCGGCGAGTTCTACACAAAGTGGAAAGCCATTGAGGCGATGCAGAATGGCGAGGTGGCTATCTTCTCGGCAGGAACTGGAAATCCATACTTCACGACCGACACAGGCTCGTCGCTCAGAGCCATAGAGATAGAGGCTGACGTGATGCTCAAAGGCACACGCGTGGACGGCATCTACACAGCCGACCCAGAGAAAGACCCTACTGCGACTAAGTTCGACGAAATAACATACGACGAGATTTACAATAAGGGACTGAAGGTGATGGACCTCACCGCCACTACCATGTGCAAGGAGAACGGCATGAAAATCTACGTCTTCAACATGGACAAGGTGGGCAATCTGAAAAAACTCATGGACGGCGAGAACATAGGAACGCTGGTTACCGACAAATAAAAACAGAGTAATAACATAAAAATAATAAGAAATAAACGATTATGGCAGAATTGAACGAATACCTGAGCAAGGCAGAGGAGTCTATGGAAGAGGCAACAATGTACCTTGAGGAGGCATTGGCAAGAGTTAGAGCAGGCAAGGCGAACGCGCATATACTTGACCCTATCAGAATAGATTACTACGGCACACAGTCGCCAATCAGCGCGGCAGCGGTAGTCACGACTCCAGACGCGAGAACGATAGCAATCAAGCCTTTCGAGAAGTCTATGCTCCCAGTCATAGAGAAGGCGATAATCAACTCAGAAGTCGGCATCATGCCTATCAACAACGGCGAGATAATCCGTCTGCAGATTCCGCCATTGACAGAGGAGAGACGTCGCGAGCTGGCTAAGAAGTGCAAGCAGGAGTGCGAGAATTCTAAGGTCGTAGTGAGAAATGCGAGAAGAGACGCGATAGACGGTCTTAAGAAGGCAATCAAGGACGGAATGCCTGAGGATGTCGAGAAAGACGGCGAAGACCAGGTTCAGAAGCTCCACGACAAGTGGATCAAGAAGATAGACGACCTTTACGCAGAGAAGGAAAAGGAAATCATGACTGTGTAAGTCATACGATTAAAGACGTTTTGCAATGAAAGGACTTGTAATAAAAAATACAGGCAGCTGGCTCGAGGTGAAGACCGATGACGGCCAGACCTTTCAGTGCAAAGTCAAGGGCTCCTTCCGTCTCAAGGGCATAAGGAGCACAAACCCTATAACGGTTGGCGACAATGTCGTGTTCTCTGTCGATAACGAGGGCCACGGGCTCATAAGCGAGATAGAGGACCGCAAGAACTACATCATCCGCCGCTCGTCCAACCTTAGCAAGCAAAGCCAGATAATAGCCGCCAATCTCGATTTGGTGATACTCGTGGCTACGATTGTCCATCCCGAGACATCCACCACGTTCATAGACCGTTTCCTTGCCACAGCGGAAGCCTATAACGTTGATGCGTGCATCGTTTTCAACAAGACGGACCTGCTGACGGACGAGGATAAGGAGTACCTTGCCTCGATGAAATATCTTTATGAGGGCATAGGCTATATGTGCCGCGAGGTGTCTTCGCTCACAGGCGCCGGCGTCGATGAACTGCGAGAGTCGCTTAACGGAAAGATTTCTTTATTCTCCGGCAATTCTGGCGTGGGCAAATCGACGTTGATAAACTCGCTGCTGAAAAGAGAAGTGGCGAAGACTGGCGAAATCTCGTCGTATCATGACAAGGGCATGCACACGACAACATTTTCCGAGATGTATGAGCTTGATGGCGGCGGATACATAATAGACACTCCGGGCATAAAAGGCTTCGGCACTGTCGATTTCAAGCACGAGGAGGTCTCGCATTATTTCCCTGAGATTTTCAAAGAGTCGGAGAATTGCCGATTCAACAACTGCACCCACGTTCATGAGCCGGGTTGCGCTGTGCTGAAGGCTGTCGAGGAACATCGAATCAGCGAGTCGAGATACGCCAGCTACAGAAGCGTGATGGAGGACGAGGACGAGAGCAAGTACCGCGAGCGCGAGCGTTAATTTCCGCGAGATTTTTTCCATGAGATATTACAGCAGTAAATACAACTGGGTGAAGGCCGGTTTTGTCGCTTTTGCCGTGATGATAGTCGCGGCATCGTTGTTTGTGCTGAACGCCTTCGTGGACAGTCTTTCGGAGATGGAGACGCGCCGTGTCGGCAACTGGGCGGAGGCGACTCGCATCATAGCCAAGGCGGACACGAACGCCGATCTCACGCTTGAACTCAAGGTCATAAACGACAATACAGACATACCCGTGATACTTGCCGACTCGGCAGGCAACTTCCTGGACGCGAGGAACGTGGATGTCCCGGACGATGAGGCTGAGCGCTCGAAGTGGACCAAGGCGACGATACGCAAGTTTGGAAACGCTCGTGAGCCTATCGAGATAGAGATGGCGGACGAGAGCCATCAGTATGTCTATTACGACGAGTCGATGATGGTGGTCGGACTGAGGTATTTCACTATCGGTGTGCTTTCCATCATTTTCGTGTTCATCATAGTGCTGGTGCTGTTCCTTTATAGCACATGGCGGTCGGAACAGAATGCGGTGTGGGCAGGCATGAGCAAGGAGACCGCCCATCAGCTTGGCACTCCGATTTCGTCGCTCGAGGCATGGATGGAACTCTTTAAGCTCCGTGACCCAAGTCACGGCGAGTATGTGGACGAGATGAACAAGGATGTGAATCGTCTGAAAATAATTGCGGAGAGATTCTCGAAGATAGGCTCGAAACCGGAGCTCGCCGAGTCTAAGGTTCTGCCCGTTGTCTCTGCCGCCGTGTCGTATATGCGCGACAGAACGTCAAAACATGTGGATATAAGCCTTGTGAGCCATATAGATGAAAACTACAGCATGCCGATAAATGTTCCGCTGTTCGAGTGGGTGATAGAGAACCTGTGCAAGAATGCGGTGGACTCGATGAGCGGAAAGTCGGGGAAGATTGTTGTTGACGTGAGAGCCAACAGGCTTTTCTGTGAGATAGATGTGACCGACACCGGCAGCGGCATACCGAAGTCCAAGTGGAGCACGATATTCAAATCGGGTTACACCACGAAGAAAAGAGGCTGGGGGCTGGGACTGTCTTTCGCGAAACGAATAATAGAAGAGTATCACGACGGAAAGATATATGTAAAAAATTCTGAAGAGGGCAAGGGGACAACGTTTGCGGTGCTTCTTTTCAAAAATCAGAAGAGGCGTGGCGTGTGGCTTAACAGGATTTTTATGAAAAAAATAATCAAATAATTCGTTTCGTGAGAGATAAATATTTACTTTTGCGGAGTTTTTTCGCATAGACTGAAAAGGTGAAGACCGACGACAGATATAAATTAAACCTCCAAAACCTGCCGGATGAGGGCGAGCGGATGAGTTTTGATTTGGATGATGAGTTCTTCGCAAGCATTGAAGGTGGTGAGATAAAGGGAGGCGATGTCGAGGTTGAAGTCTTTGTTCAAAGCGTTGGGCAAGGTGCTTATGAGGTGGAGATTGATATGTCGGGCGACTTGACGATTCAGTGTGACAGATGCTTGTGCGATATGTCGCAGCCGATAGAGAGCAACGAGGTCGTGCGAGTGAAAACTGCGGAGGTGGAAGAGCAGAGCGAGGATGATGACGGCGAGCTGATAACAATTCCTGTTGACACGTTGATTGTGGATCTGGCAAGGCATTTTTACGAAACGGCAGCCTTGAATATTCCGCTCAGACACGTTCACGAGGACGGCGAGTGCGACGAGGAAATGTCTAAGCGGCTGGAAGAAATGAGGGCTGTGAACGCCGATGAGAAAACTAACGAGGGCGGCGATACAGACCCAAGATGGAATGAACTTAAAAAACTAATTGACAATAATAAATAAACTAAATTAATAGAACAATGGCACATCCTAAGAGAAGACAGTCTAACAGAAGAACAGCAGCTAGAAGAACTCACGACGTGGCTAAGGCTCCAACATTGGTTGCATGCTCAAACTGCGGCGCAGTACATATCTATCACACAGTATGCCCTGAGTGCGGTTTCTACAGAGGCAAGCTCGCAGTAGAGAAGACAGCGGCAAACGCTTAATAGACTGAAAGAGAAAAGATTTTGCCCGGTAAAGATGAATAGTCTTTGCATGGGCATTTTTTTAAATAATAGATAAAATTATGAATGCAGCTATAACAGGTGTAGGAGGCTATGTGCCAGACTACAAACTGACTAACGAGGAGCTCAGCAAGATGGTTGACACGAGCGACGAGTGGATAATGTCGCACGTCGGAATCAGGGAACGCCGCATACTCAAAGGCGAGAACCAGGGTTCATCGGTGATGGGCGCCGCTGCGGTGGAAGACCTCGTTAAGAAGACTGGCGTGAACAAGGACGAAATCGAGGTCCTGATATGCGCGACAACAACTCCAGACCACGTGTTCCCTAACTGCTCTTCGATGATTTCGTACAAGGTGGGATTGAAGAACGCCTTTGTGTTCGACGTGTCTGCGGCATGCTGCGGTTTCATCGAGGCGCTTGAGGTTGGCTCGAACTTCATAAAGTCGGGCAAATACAAGAAAGTTGTAGTTGTGGCTGCTGAGAAGATGTCCAGCATAACAAACTACGAGGACAGAACAACTTGCCCTTTGTTCGGCGACGGCGCTGCGGCTGTTCTGCTTGAGCCTTGTGGCGACGACATGGGTGTCATGGACACAGAGTATCACGTTGATGGCGAAGGCGGACAGTACCTTTACCTCAAGACTTGCGGTTCTGCTTATCCTGTGACTGAGGAGAGAGTGAGAAACCATGAGCACCAGTTGTATCAGAAGGGACCTGTGGTTTATAAGTTCGCTGTTACAAACATGGCTGAGATAGCCGCTCGCATGATGGAGAGAAACAACCTCAAGTCAGAGGATGTTGACTGGTTCATCCCTCATCAGGCAAACCTTAGAATCATTGACGCCGCTGTGCAAAGAATGCAGCTGCCATACGAAAAGACAATCATCAACATCGACAAGTACGGAAACACTTCCGGCGCTACCATCGCTATATGTCTGTGGGAGAACGAGAAGAAGTTCAAGAAGGGCGATAACATGATATTCGCAGCCTTCGGTGCAGGATTCCTTTGGGGCTCAGTGTACTTGAAGTGGGCTTACGACCCAAAATAAGGAATTGCGAAAGCGATAACATAAGGGCGGGACAAAAGAGTTCCGCCTTTTTTGTTTTCTGTCAAAGCGAATTGATGATTGATGCGATGAGCGGGATTGTGATGATGGACAACGATGTGCTGACGAACGTGCCTTGCACCATATGCGTCTCGTCCTTGCCGTAGTTCAGACAGAACATTGTTCCGAACGACGCCACCGGCATGGCTATGAGCATAGTGTTGATGAGGCTTATCTGCCGGTCCATGCCCACAAGGTCGGACAGCAGAAACAGTCCTAATGGAACGACTATGAGGTGGAGGAATGTCATGATGTATGTCTTCGGAGTGCCGAGAATCTGTCTTCTGGTCATGTGCGCCATTGATGAGCCGATGAGGAGCATGGAACCGGGAATCGTTATGTTGCCAATGAGTTTCACCGGAGTTGATATGAACGTAGGAATGTTTTGGATGTTGAGCGCGACGATGGCTATGGCGATGTAGCATGCGACCATGGCGGGACAGTAGAGCACCGACCAGTCGAATTTTATCTTGCCAGCGCCGCCTACGATGAAGTAAACGCCGAAGATGAACACGGTGACGGTGTTAGGGATATTCAGGATGCAGGCGTAGAATACCGATTCGCCGCCGTAGATGGCAGCGACGATAGGGTAGCCCATGAATCCCACGTTGGAGAACATGAGCATGAAACTATACATGCCGCGCAAGTCCTTGTCTTTGACGAAAAGCAGCGGCAGAAACGAAGCCACGGCGAACAAGTAGGCGTATGTGGCAAAACCGGCACCGAGCAGCGGCAGAATCATCTCGCGCTGCGGCATGACATCGCCCATGGCTGAAGCCGCGATGAGGCATGGGCAGGTGAACTTGATGATGAATGCGGAGAGGCGTCTGTCGAAATCCCCTCCCATGATGTTCGTCTTCGATGCGATGAATCCGCCCAGCACGATGAGCACAAGCGTAATCATCTGAGACAATATGTCGGTGAAAATCATATCCTGTTTGCTTTTCGGGCGACAAAGGTATGATTAAATCGGGAAAGATTGCAGGCTGTCGGCTCTTTTGTGTGTGCGGCCGCAAGGGTGCGTTCGACCGAAAATGATTATCTTTGAAGGAAAATAAGATTTTATGTTTACACTGAATTACAAGGTGACGACGAGCTGCTGTGACGCGAACGGCAGGCTGAAGCTATACAGCGCGTTGCAGATGATGCAGGACTGCAGCGAGATGTGGATAAACACCGAGGCGGGCGTCAAGAAGTATTTCGATGAGAACGGCATGGCGCAGCTGCTGGTGTTCCGTCAGGTGGAGGTGAACCGGGTGCCGGTCTATGGCGAGGATTTGAGTGTCACGACGAGTGTCTACGGCATGAAACCGATGTTCGGGTTCCGCAACACCGTGATAAGGGATGCTGAAGGCAAGGCGTGCTACACGACATGGAGCATGGGCGCGTTTGTAGATATGTCCACAGGCAAGTTGTCGAGAATTCCGGCGGAAGTCCTCGCCACGATGAATCTCGACAAGCAGGTGGAGATGGAGTATAAGGACAGGCGCGTGTTTATGCCGAAGGAGGGCGTCGTGGCGCGTGAGCCGTACAAGGTGATGAAAAACGACATAGACTACAACAAGCACGTGAACAATGCCAACTACGTGAGGATAGCCCAGGAGTTTTTGCCGGATGGCTGGGATGTGAAGAGCATGAGGGTGGAGTTCCGTGTTCCTGCAAAGCTGGGTGACACGCTCGCTATAGACACTGCCGAGGAGGATGGCAAGTTCTATGTTGACATAAAGGTGGGCGGCAATTCCAGCACTATTGTGGAGTTTGAAAGGTGATTGAGTATTAGCGAAAAACTCCTTATATTTGCGGTTCGCAAATGTTGCGACATTAAAAAGAAAGATAGATAACGATGCATAAGGCAGGTTTTGTAAACATTGTAGGCAATCCGAACGTAGGCAAGTCAACGCTTATGAATGCGCTTGTAGGGGAGAAAATCTCCATAATAACCAGCAAGGCGCAGACCACAAGACATAGGATTCTTGGCATAGTCAATGGCGAGGACTTCCAGATAGTGTATTCCGACACACCTGGCGTCTTGAAACCTAACTACAAGATGCAGGAAGCTATGCTGGAGTTCTCGAAGTCCGCTTTGACGGACGCCGATGTGCTGCTTTATGTCACCGACGTGGTTGACCGTCCGGAGAAAAACGCCAAGTTCGTGAAGATGGTTAACGCATCGTCCGCTCCTGTTATACTTGTGATAAACAAGATTGACCAGATAGACCAGGAACAGCTGGAAAAGAAGGTCGAGGAGTGGAAAAACATAATACCAAGAGCGGAGATACTGCCTATGGCGGCTTTGCACAAATTCAATCTTGAACCGCTGCTCAGAAGAATAAAGGAACTCCTGCCGGAGTCGCCGCCATTCTTCGACAAGGACCAGCTGACCGACAAGCCGGCGCGTTTCTTTGTCACTGAGATAATCCGTGAGAAAATCCTGCTGAATTACGACAAGGAAATCCCTTACTCAGTAGAGGTGGAAGTGGAGCGATTCAAGGAGGAAGAGAATATAATAAGAATAAACGCCTTGATATATGTGGAGCGTGACTCGCAGAAGGGCATAATCATAGGCAAAGGCGGCAAGAGCCTGAAACACATCGGCATAGAAGCGAGGAAGGATATAGAGGCATTCTTCGACAAACAGGTTTATCTGGAGCTGTATGTCAAGGTGGAAAAGGACTGGCGAAGCAAGGATGACAAGCTGAGACAGTTCGGATATGAACAAAAATAAGAAAGGAGAGACGCATGGCAAATAATCTGGTAGCGATAGTTGGAAGACCTAATGTTGGCAAATCGACACTGTTTAATCGTCTGACACAGACGAGAAGAGCGATTGTGTCCGAGAATGCTGGCACGACGAGAGACCGCCAGTACGGAAAAAGCGACTGGGGCGGACAGGAATTCTCTGTCGTGGACACTGGCGGATGGGTAAGCAACTCGGAGGATGTGTTCGAGAACGAGATAAAGAGACAAGTCACAATAGCAGTAGAGGAGGCCGACGTGATACTGTTCGTCGTGGACGGCAGCACAGGACTCACCAGCATGGATGAGGAAATTGCCCACATGCTGAGAAGAACCAAGAAAACGGTGATACTCGTCTGCAACAAGGTGGATACGTACGAGCATCAGTACTCGGCGTCGGAGTTCTACCAACTCGGACTCGGCGACCCTATGGTGCTTTCTGCTATGAACGGACTGGGCAGCGGCGAGATTCTTGACGAGGTGGTCAGCCACTTCGACCCAAACAAGGGCGAGGAGCAGCTTGAGGCTATACCGAGAATCGCCATCGTTGGCAGACCGAACGCAGGAAAATCCTCGTTGGTGAATGCCTTCCTGAACGAGGACAGAAACATAGTTACCGATGTCGCTGGCACTACCCGCGATTCTATTTACACAAGATACAACAAGTTCGGACACGACTTCTACCTCGTGGACACTGCCGGCATTAGAAAGAAAGCCAAAGTGACTGAGGATTTGGAGTATTATTCGGTTGTGAGGTCTATCAGAGCGATAGAAAATTCCGATGTCTGCGTGCTGATGATTGACGCCACAAGAGGCATTGAGAGCCAGGACCTCAATATCTTCTCCATAATACAGAAGAACCACAAGGGACTTGTAGTGTGCGTGAACAAATGGGATTTGGTCGAGGAAAAATCGAATGACGCCATCAAGGCGATGGAGGGCGCGATAAGAAACCGTCTCGCTCCGTTCACCGACTTCCCGATCATCTTCACTTCTGCCACGACAAAGCAGAGAATCTTCAAGGTGATAGAGACCGCCGAACTTGTGTTCCAAAACAAGAACCGCAAGGTCAGCACAGGCAAGCTCAACGAGTATATGCTTCCTCTTATAGAGAATTATCCGCCGCCAGCAATCAAGGGCAAGTATGTGAAGATAAAGTATGTAGCGCAGCTGCCTAACACGCAGACTCCGGCGTTCGTGTTCTTCGCCAATCTGCCTCAGTACGTCAAGGATCCGTACAAGCGATTCCTTGAGAACAAGATAAGGGCGAACTGGGATTTCTCTGGAGTTCAATTGAGCATATTCATAAGGCAGAAATAGAATGAAGTTATTCACAACAGAGCAGATAAGAGGTTTAGACGCTTATACTATAGAGCATGAGCCGATAAGTTCTGTTGATTTGATGGAGAGGGCCTCTGGCGCAATGACAGATTGGATTTTGCGCAATGTGGCTAATGGCGCGGACAGGGGAATAGTTGTTGTCTGCGGCAACGGAAACAACGGCGGCGACGGACTTGTGATAGCCAGACGGCTAAAGATGTGCGGACTGCGTGTCGATGTGCTGATGGTGGACAAGGACGGCAGAATGTCGCCGGACTATGAGGTGAACCTCAGACGTTATGAAGAGAAATTCTCGAAGGTCCTTGGCGCTGTTGACTTCAATGATTATGACATCATCGTGGATGCGATGTTCGGCTCTGGACTGAACAGACCGCTCGGCGGATTGTATGCCGACATGGCAGACCGCATAAACGCCAGTGGCAAACTCGTCGTGGCTGTCGATATTCCTTCTGGACTGTATGGCGACGACAATTCTAACAATCCTTTCGAACATATTGTCAAGGCACACTACACTCTGACACTGCAGTTTCCGAAGCTTGCGTTCATGATGCCGGAGAGCGAGCCGTACACAGGCGAGGTGCATATCCTGCCAATCGGTATCAGCGAGGATGGCATCGTTCAAACAGCCACGCCATATTATTTCACAGAGAAAAGCGATTTGCCGGCCTTGCCGCGCAGAGGAAAGTTCTCGCACAAGGGAACATACGGCCATGCGTTCATGGTGGGCGGAAGCATAGGCAAGGCTGGAGCAGTGTTCCTGGCTTCGAAGGCGTGCCTTAGGTCGGGTGCAGGACTGTTGTCTGTTTATGCGCCTATGACGGTTGAACGCGCTCTGCAGGTGTCGTTGCCCGAGGCGATGTGCATTCCGTGCGATGACGAAAAGACACTGGCAACCGCGCCTGACGCAGGCAAGTACGATGCTGTCGGAGTGGGCTGCGGACTGGGCACCGATGAAAAGACGGCAGAGGCATTGAGCGAACTCCTTGAGCGAGTGGAGAAACCAATGGTGATAGATGCCGATGCGTTGAATATCATAGCCAATCGCAAAAATCTTATAGAAAAAATTCCTTCTGGAAGCGTGCTGACTCCTCACCCTAAGGAGTGGGAGCGCATTTGCGGCGTAGGTCTCAAGAACCGCATGGCGCAGATTGACGCAGCAAGAGCGTTTTGCATCAAATACAAGCTGAATGTTATACTCAAGGGTGCGTACAGCGCAGTCGTAACGAGCGACGGCAGTGTGCGTTTCAACACCACAGGCAACCCGGGCATGGCGACGGCTGGCAGCGGCGATGTCTTGTGTGGTGTTGTTCTTGGGCTTTTGTCGCAGGGCATGGCGGGCGATGAGGCTGCGGTTCTTGCGGCTTATTTACACGGACTTGCTGGCGACAAGGCAGCTGAGACGCATGGCGAAGTGTCGCTTATGGCTGGCGATATTGCCGAGTGTTTATGCTGCGCTTTTCTTGATTTCTCGAATTTCGGTTGCTGAGCGTAGCCGAATCACAAAGACCGGCATAAAAAAAACAGTCGCTCCGCGAGAAATCAGACAAATAGCAACAAATCCAACAGAATAGAATTTGAACGATTTGTTTTTATTTGAAATATTTCTGTCCGCAGGACACTGAAAAAATGTAGTTACCCTTCAACTCGGTTGCTGAGCGTAGCCGAAGCGCCTATTTGCCGATTATTCCACTCTCCACGATTTCAGCAATGCGATTTCCTGAGCATAGCCTGGCACCTCGTTCGGAGTCTCGAGGAAGAACGGCAGGTCGCGTAAAGTCGGGTGGTTGATGATTCTCTTTATGGCATCTGCGCCAATGTATCCGTTCCCGATTGTCTCGTGGCGGTCTTTGTGGCTGCCGAATGGGTTCTTGCTGTCGTTCAGGTGCACAGCCTTGAGTCTGTCTATGCCAATCACCTTGTCGAATTCCTCAAGCACATCGTCAAGCGCGTTTACAACGTCGTAGCCGGCGTCGTTCACGTGGCAAGTGTCGAGGCACACGCCGAGTTTGTCGCTTAGGCTTACCTTGTCTATTATGGCGCGCAGTTCCTCGAATGTCCTGCCCACTTCGCTGCCTTTGCCGGCCATTGTCTCAAGCAGCACGGTCGTTGTCAGTTCGGGCGTGAGTACGGCGTTGAGGGTCTCGGCTATGAAGTCGATGGCTATCTCCGGTCCTTGCTGCACATGGCTTCCGGGGTGGAAGTTGTACATATTGCCCGGCACCATCTCCATACGCTTGATGTCGTCGGCGAGCGTTTCGCGTGCGAAGGCGCGTATCTCTGGTCTTGCGGCGCAGAAGTTCAGCGTGTATGGCGCGTGGGCGAGTACTACGTTTATGCCGTTCTCTTTCGAGAATTTCTGAAAAGCCGCTACGTCAGCCGGGTCGATAGGTTTGGCTTGTCCGCCGCGAGGGTTGCGTGTGAAGAACTGGAATGTGTTGGCTCCGATAGACGCTGCGGTCTGCGCCATGTCAAGAAATCCCTTTGAAGCCGAAAGGTGGCATCCTATAGTGAAACTCATATTTTATATATTGCTTGTTATTTGATTTGCGTGGTCTTTTACTTTTATTTCCTTTGGGCCGATGATGCGCTCCACCTTGCCCTGCTCGTCTATGATGAATGTGGTGCGGAACGTGCCCATGTATTTTCGTCCGTACATGCTCTTTTCGCCCCACACGCCGAATGCCTGCACGAGCGTCTTTTCTGTGTCGGCTATGAGTCTGAACGGCAGCTCGTTCTTTGCTATGAACTTCTTGTGCGACTGCTCGCTGTCCACGCTCACGCCTATCACTTCGATGCCTCTTGCCATCAAGGCTTGATAGTTGTCGCGCAGGTTGCATGCTTCGGATGTGCACCCTGGAGTCGAGTCCTTAGGGTAAAAGTAGAGTGCTAATTTCTTGCCAGCGAAGTCGCTTGCTTTTACAGCCTTTCCGTCTTGGTCTTTGCCGAGTATCTCGGGTATCTTGTCGCCTATGTTCATGTTTGATAATTGTTTTTACACAATCTCAAAGATAATGTTTTTGTTAAACGTCAAGAAAAAGACTTGAGAAAATAATAATATGCATACAATAATATTATAAATGCCTCGTTAAGAAAAGTGGAGGTAAAGCTGAAAAAGCCGATTTATTTTTGTGATTATCTTTAATTAATCATATATTTGGCAGAATTTTACCGAAAAGGCTGAAATTGAAAAACACAATATAATATTATGAAAATTAAATCTATAATCTCAAAAGCTGTTTCTGTGGCGCTTGTTTCTGTCGCGTCTCTCAATGCTTTTGCACAGTACAATGATATAATGTTGTACTCGACTGACTTCTCCGTTTCAGATGGTTGGACGGATATGTCTTCAACAGGTTCTAGCGATGCCCTTTCGCAGAAAGGTTTTAGCATTGTTGCGAAGCCAGTTTTTAATGCTTCTGGAACCACTAATAATGGTAATTTTACAGGTTATATAGCATCTCAGAACTCTACAAGTACAATCACGACTCCTACATTTACTTTCATATCTGGCGGTATGATAGAAATGGATCTTGATGTCGCTAAGAATGGTAAGGGTTTTACTCTTTCTGCCGCTTCTGGCTCAATCTCAAATATTCAGGGAACAATAGTTTCTCAAGCTGAACCTATACCTACAAAGGCAAGTGACCAGGCTTCTTTTTCTGGCGCAACATTTAAGACAGGAAAGAACTATGGAGCGTACAAAATCAGATATACATTTGATGGCTCTGGCGATATTTCGTTCAAATTGGCTTCAACTTCAAAAGAGGCGGAGGTTAACATTGCTTCTATGACGGTTTATACAGGCGTCGGCTCTGTGCCTTATGTCGCTTCGCCTTCCTATCCAAATGCTGGAGATGATGGCTCTAAGTCTACAGTCGGACTTACTCTTTCTGGAGCTGTCGGTGGAAATGTGGTTACTGGACCTATTGACATAAAAGGATATAACCTTTCAGGACCAGTCTCTATCTCTTTCGTAGGAAAAGATGCAGCTAAATTCTCAGTAGATCAGACATCGCTTGATGCTGCTACCGCAATGGCAGGAACAAATGTTACAGTGTCATTCAAAACTTCTGTGAAGAGTGGTGTGGCTTCTGCTCTTATGAAACTCTCCGGAGGTTCTGCTGATTATTATGTAAATGTGTATGGTTCTTCAGGCTCTGGAAATCCTGAAATCGTAGCATCAGCATCTCCTCTTAATTTCTGGACATCTTTGATAGCAACAACAACTCAGAGCCTTGATGTCTCAGGATTGAATCTTACAGGACCGATAACAGCTTCTATTACAGGAGCAGGTGCTGACCGTTTCACTCTTTCTACAACTTCAATCCCTGCTATAGGTACTACTTTAAACATTACATTCACTGGTGATATTAAGGCAAGTGAGCTTCCTGCAAACTTAGTTTTGAGTTCTCCGGGAGCACAAACTGTGACTGTTCCATTGAATGGAGTTACAAGTCTGTTACGTCCAGTTATGTATCCATTGACATTCGATGTTAGTCCTTCGGGAACTGCATACGTGGAGACAAATCCGGGCGGAACAGTGTTCCTCGAGGGTACTCAGGTAACAGTTACTGTTACTTTGGAAAGTGGTTATAAAGTGGCAAGATGGCAGGATGCCAGCGGTAACACAAGATCTACTCGTGTGTTCGTTGTCAGCGAGTCAAAGAACACTATGTCTGGTGACCCTATCACAGTGTTCACAGAGATAGGACAACAGCAGGAGGGTGGTGATGACCCAGTAGAGGTGAAGGGACTTGTAGCTTTGGAAGCTACTAATGTCACAGCAAACAGTATGACAGCAAACTGGACATCTCAGGACGGCAATGCAAACGGTTACATTGTCACTGTGACAGACGCAAGCGGAAATGTAGTCGCAACTCAGCAGGCTGCTTCGACTGCTACTTCTGTAGAAATCTCTGGATTGGAAGAGAATACATTATATTATTATACAGTTGAGGGAACCGGAACAGAAGGAACTGTGACAACAGAGAAGGTCGGAGGATTCAAGACTCCATCTACTACTGTTAAGGTTTGTGGAAGTGATGATTATAACGACTAATTATTAAGGAGTTAGGAAAATGAAAAACACATTATATATGAAAAAGAATCTGCTATTAAGAACAGGTTTGGCATTGTTAGTATCAGCAGTAGGTTTGAACGCCAGCGCTCAACTTTCCCCACGTGCTGAAATGAACAAAACAGGAAACTATGATGTCAAGATGGTTTCTGCGCCAGCTTTGCAGCCTGCGTGGATTAGTTCGTCGAATCCAATGACTGTAGTTGATATAATGACAAATGAGGAAATGTTTGGAGCCGGTGATGATAATGCCCTGAATAATAGATTTGATTGGAATCTTACTGGCAAAACAGCTCAGGCGGCTATGGCTGCAAATCACCCAGGCGCTACAGCTGTCTCGCAAGTTTATGCAGACTGCGATGACGATAATAATACATTCCAGTCTTCTGCAGCCTTCATGGACTTCGGCAACAACATGGGTTGTACCAAGATTGAAGCAGCTTACTTGTATTGGTCAGGAACAGATGGCAATACAAATTATGCCGCATATCCAGGAACAACAACAATGAAGTCATATACAGGCAATATGTCTGTCGGCAATATGACTAACTACAATACTGTTAAGTTCAAAGCTCCAGGAATGGCTGACTATGTTGATGTGACAGCTACAAGAAATGTGACACCAGCGGGTGACAGTTATGTTTGTATGGCAGACTTGACACAGATGGTAAAGAACAATCCAGAATACTTCACTGGAGGTCTGTATTGGGTGGCAAATGTGAAGAGTGGAAGTGAAAAAGGATCAGGAGGTGCTCGTGCAGGATGGAGTTTAGTGGTTATTTATAACTATCCAAACTGTCCTCAGCGTGTTATTAAGTTCTGGGATCAGAGTGGAAATGCCAATGGTGCAGGTAACGGAACTACTATCTCATTCAATTTCGCAGCTGGTGAGGTTCCTGCTTCGGGAAACTCAGTATCTTATCTTGGTTTCATAGGTCTTGACGGTGAGGATACTGCTCCGCTTATCATGGATAAGATAGAGCCAGAAGGAACTGAAACTCAAGCTCAACTTACTGCAGCATCAAAGACTATAGCTGAGAAGAATGAGGTTGTTTTCAATGGTGGAAATGGAGATAAGCATATTCAGCCTTTTATAACAGATCAGGCACCAGTTCATGCATGTAACGAAAAGGCTGTTTGTGCAGATGCTGTTTATTCAGGATTCGTATCAAGCCAGATGACAACATACGACCCAGAGACAGGTTTGAATGGAAATCAGATAACTCGTCTTCCTAATAATATTATTACGCTCGGTTATGATGCTCATCATGTGAAACTTCCAGCAGGAAGTATGGGAGCTGGTGCGACAAGCGCAACAGCAAAGATGCCAGACGAGCAGAATGGTAACTATATGCTTGTGATGGCTTATATGGCTATCGAGACAGAGCAGGCAATTCTTCTTATGGACAAGAAGAGTGTTGAGACATCGACAAAGCCTGACGGCGAGGTTACATACGAATTGACAATAAAGAATGTAGGTACTAAGGCATCTATCGGAACTTCGGAAGTTCGTGATACATTGGACAAGACTTTGGACTTCGTTCCAGGCAGCGTGAAGTTCTTTGACAAGAATGGCGCAGAAATCCAGACTGGCTCATTTAACATAATTAACCAGGGTGCAGACGTGGATGAAGCGTTGACTTTCACCATTCCTTCAATCGCGGCAGGTGACGGAGCGAATGCCAATGACTGGATCACAATCCAGTTCAAGGCAAAGGTCAAGGGTCTTGACAGAACTGACATCTGGGCATACGGCTGTAACCGTCAGGTGAAGAACAAGGCAGTCGTTATTTACAAGAACGATGCTGGTGCTGATGTGAGAACCGGAAGTAACTCATCAGGAGGTTGCGACGGCGAGAGCGTTTACTTCTATACTCCAGTTGTAGATGAAGATTTGGAAAAGAGCTACTTGGCATCGCACCACGATACACTTGACCTCTCTCAGGAACCAAACGCAGCGAATATGAGTGTGCTGCCAACTTTGAGAAGCAGACTGCAGTATCATATAAATGACATAGGACTGAGCATAGATGCGAACGCATTCACATTCTATGATGCAGAGAGTGGAATGGAAGTTCCTGCAGATGCTAAGTTTGATGTGACACAAGGAAAAATTGACTATCTGGCAGACGCAGACCTCGGTGGCGGATGTGTTGAGACATTCTACTTCAATGTGAAGGTGACTAAGCGTCCTTCGATTTCTGTTGCAGAAGTTGCTGGTGGTGTGCATGGTCAGACTTCATACAAGGGACGTGAGGATGGTTCAATGCAAGTAAGAGCATTCAACGGAAACGCTCCTTATATATTAAAGGTATATGACGCAAACGGAAAAGTTGTTTACACTGCTGGTGCAGCGGCTGATGACTATACTTTCGCAGTCGCAGGTCTTAAGGCTGGAACATATTCTGCAGCAGTGACCGATGGCAAGGGATTCGTTGCTTCGTCAGGAACTCTGAAGATTGTAGATCCTGCCGACATGGTTATCTCGATAAACGGTGCGGCAGCACAGTGTAAGTATCAACCATTGACGTTGTCGGCTGAGGTTTCAGGACGTGATGCTGGCAACCTGCAGTACGTTTGGAGAAAGGACGGCGTGGATGTGAGCACAAGTCAGACATACACAGAAGGCTCGTTTGAGGAAGGCGCTACATATACATTGTTTGTCTGCGATGGCGGTGGTCAGGAAGTTGCGACTAAGGCTGTAGCAGCAGTGCCAACTCCAAAGATTGAGGTCATCAAGCCAGACACAGGATGTCGTGAATTCTTCCTGCCTAAGGATTATCAGTCAGCATTTGCTGCATATCAGGAGCATGTCACATATCCAGACTCAATCATCGGAATACTTGGCGCTCAGGAAGTTTCTGGCGACCCAGACATCAACGAGGCAGACCTTGTGCTGACATACTATATTCCAAAGAATGGAGATCAGGCTCAGATGAACATTGATAAGATAGAGAAAAGCCAGGATCTCATAGTGAGAGTGACAGCCGGCGGATTGTGCTACCATCAGGATACTACTCAGGTGATAGTCAAGAGTTTCCAGGATTGTTATCCTATAATAATCCCAGCGTTCTTCTCACCAGATGACAACGGCATAAACGATATCTTCAAGATAGCAGGTATCAGCGACTGGCACTATGAGTCAGAGAGTCCAGAGATCGTAGTCTTCGACCGTTACGGAAAGAAGGTTTACTCAGGCAACTACGATGACATAAAGGCAGGCTGGGACGGCAAGTGCGACGGCAAGGATCTGCCAAGCGGCGACTACTGGTACGAACTGACTTACAAGACAATCAAGCCAAAGGTTGGTCACTTCACATTGAAGAGACGTAAAGAGTAATATAACAAAGAGACAGATTATATGAAATAACGAAGGGTTTGCCCATCCGTGCGGATAGGGCAAACCTTTTGTTGATATAATAAGAACAGATGAACAGAGAGACAGAAGAATTGCTGAATACAGCCGACAAAAGGGCTGTGATGGTGGGACTTGTGACGCCAAACCAGTCGGAGGAAAGGACAAAGGAGTATCTTGATGAACTCGCTTTCTTGGCTGAGACGTCGGAAATTGTGCCGGAGAAACGCTTCATACAGGCGGTTCAGACTCCGCACAGCCAGACATACGTGGGACAAGGCAAATTAGAGGAAATAAAGCAGTACATAGACGACAACGGCATAGAGATAGCCATCTTCGACGACGAGCTTTCGCCACGCCAGTTGCGCAACATTGAGAAAAAGCTGTGCATACAGGTGCTCGACAGAACATCCCTGATACTCGACATCTTCGCGCAGAGAGCGCAGACCTCGTATGCCAAGACGCAGGTTGAGATGGCGCAGCTGCAGTATATGCTGCCACGACTGACGAGGATGTGGAGTCACCTTGACCGTCAGCGAGGCGGTGGCACGACTTCCAGAGGTATGGGTGAAACACAGATAGAGGCCGATAAACGAATCATACAGTCGCGTATCTCGCTTCTGCGCGAGGACCTCAAACGCATAGACAAGCAAATGGAGACACAGCGCCGAAACCGTGGCAAAATGGTGAGAGTGGCGCTTGTGGGTTACACCAACGTTGGCAAATCCACACTGATGAACCTGCTGTGCAAGACAAACGTGTTCGCCGAGAATAAACTGTTCGCGACACTTGACACGACAGTCAGAAAAATGACGATAGAGAATCTTCCGTTCCTCCTGTGCGATACGGTAGGATTTATAAGAAAACTGCCGCATAACCTCGTGGAATCTTTCAAATCGACGCTCGACGAGGTGAGAGAGGCTGATGTGCTACTGCATGTTGTGGATATATCGCACCCGAACTTCGAGGAGCAGATTGAGGTGGTGAACAGCACGCTTGCCGAACTTGGCGCTGGTGATAAGCCAACGATAATGGTTTTCAACAAGATAGACTCATTCAGCTATGTGCCTAAGGAAGAGAACGACTTGACTCCTATCAAGAGGGAGAACATAAGTCTCGCCGAACTGAAAAAGACATGGATGGCGAACATGAACGACAACTGCATGTTCATATCGGCAAAGGAAAGGAATAACATAGACGAATTGAAAGTCTTGATGTATAAGCACATAAGGGCTGTGCATGTGCAGAGATTCCCTTATAACGACTTCCTGTATCCGGATATAGCCAGAACAGGAGGCGAAGACGAATTGTAATTGTATAAGATTATGGCATACCGAAGTCTTACATCGCAAGAGATAAACACCCTGGAGTCCAACTTGTGCCGCTGTGCCGACTGGACATTGGTGGAGGTCGCAGATAACTTTGCCGCCAATGATGTGCGCAATTGTGAGTTCAGCGGCAAGATAAGGATAGGCGAACGCGTGAAGATAAAGAACGTTGGTCTCTTGTGTATGGACGGTGTGTCGTGTTTCGGCAACGGAACGGAGCTGACACTGCTTGACGAGAACGGCAGCCGCTCCATAAGGATATTCAACAAACTGACGTCGCAGCTGGCCCATCTTCAGTGCTTCTGGAAGAGCGACGAGGATTTCGTGGAGGCGTATGACGCTATCATAGACGAATATGTTGAGCGACAGAAGTCCAGCGTTATGACGATAGGCGACGGAGCGGAGATAAGCAACTGCGGCGAGATAAGGAATGTACAGATAGGCGAGTGCGCCAAGATAAACGGCGCGCATGTGCTTGAGAATGGAACGGTGCTGTCGTGCGAGCAGGCGCCGACTACGGTGACATGGGGCGTGATAGCCCGCGACTTCATAATAGCCGAAGGCGCGCAAGTGACCGACGGAGCGCAGATTGAGCGATGCTTCGTGGGCAACAGCAGTGAGGTGGGCGAGCAGTTTGCTGCAACCGATTCTGTGTTTTTTGCCAACTGTCAGATGATGCACGGCGAGTCGGCGGCGTTGTTTGCTGGTCCGTTCAGCGTGTCGCACCACAAATCCACATTGCTTATCGCTGCGAGCCTGAGCATGTTCAATGCCGGCAGCAGCTCGAACCAAAGCAATCACATGTACAAGAGCGGTCCGATACATTACGGAGTGGTGGACCGTGGCAGCAAGTTCGGCAGCGACAGCTACATGGCTTGGCCGAGCCGTATAGGCGTGTTCTCGGTTGTGCTGGGCAAGCATAAGAGCAAAGTCAATGTTCCAGACTTTCCATTTTCATACCTTGTGTCGGAAGGCATGTACTCGCGTGTGTTGCCAGGATTGTCGCTCAGGAGCCTCGGCACTTATCGTGATGTGAACAAGTGGGAGAGCCGCGACAAGAGAGCTGAGAGTCAGAAAAACGACATAATAAACTTCGGTCTTTTCAATCCGTACACAATAGGGCAGATAAGGCGAGGTTACAAAAGGCTGATGCGATTCCTCGACGAAGGTGACGAGAGGCGCGAGTTGGACAAGAACGTGCTGATAAGCCGCAAGCCTTCAATGACAGGCTACGAACTGTACGATTTGGCGCTGAGAATCTACATAGGGCTGAATGCGGCGAAATGCGACGGCGCGGATGATGAGTGGGTGGACTTGTCCGGAATGTTGGCGAGAAGAGCGGAAATCGAAGATTTGACGCGTTCGGTGGCGGATGGCTCAGTGGACTCTGTCGAAAGTCTGCGCGATGCTCTTTCTGCTATAGCCTCGAAATATGACGAAGCCAATGCCTCGTATGCGACTGCTGTGGCAGAAAGCATGCTTGGTAAGGAGCAGTTGGACGACAGCGACTTGCAGGAGCTGCGTGACAGCGCGTCGAGGGCGGTTGATGACCTGAAGCGTCTTGTTGTGGCAGATGCCCAGAAGGAATATGAGGGCGCTTTCAGATGGAATTTCGGCATAGACCAGTCCGATGACAGCAGAAACCGTGAGTTTGAGATACTGCGCGGCAAATTGGACAAGGACTGGGTGGAAAAACTCGTTGATAAGGCTTTGAAGATTTCTTAATCTTCTGCGCCTCCGATAATCATAACGAATTCGCCCTTAGGCTGATGCTCGGTGAAGTGCTGCACAAGCTCGCTGAGCGTGCCTCTTACGGTCTCCTCGTGTATTTTAGAGATTTCCCTTGAGACGGATGCCTTGCGGTCTGGCCCGAGGACTTCGGCAAGCTGAGTCAGTGTCTTGAGCACTCTGTATGGCGATTCGTACACAATCATTGTTCTTTTTTCCTGCGCCATGGCTGCGAACTTGGTCTGGCGGCCTTTCTTCACAGGCAGGAATCCTTCAAAGCAGAATCGGTCGTTAGGCAGTCCGGAGTTCACTAGCGCCGGAACAAATGCCGTTGCGCCAGGCAGACACTGCACTTCAATGCCGTTCTGCGCGCATGCTCTGACGAGCAGGAAGCCAGGGTCGGAGATGGCTGGTGTGCCAGCGTCGGAGATTAACGCAATGGTCTCGCCGCCTTTGAGTCTCGCCACGATGCCGTCCACAGCCTGGTGTTCGTTGAACTTGTGGTGCGAAATCATCGGCGTGTGTATGTCGAAGTGCTTCAGCAGCACGCTTGAGGTTCTCGTGTCCTCGGCGAGTATGACATCGGCTTCTTTCAGTGTCTTGATGGCTCTGAAAGTCATGTCTTCAAGATTTCCGACAGGAGTCGGCACAACGTATAGCTTTCCCATTGTTAGAATCTGCGTCCTAAGAGTTTAAGGAAGTCGTTGACGTTCTCGTCTTCAGGATTCCATTCGGTGAAGTCGTTTATGATGTCTTCTGCCTCCTCGATTGTGCTGCAGGCGTCAAGTCTATCAAGTGTGCTATTCATTAGGTCTGCGTTTCCGCCGAACAGCTCTCTTTGGAAACGGAATCTGTCAGCAATAGAAATAGCAGACTTTATGCTGCTGATTTTTGAAGATGCTATTTTGTCGGCCATGCTGTCGCCTTTCTCTTTAGACAGTTGCTCGACTTTGCTTTCCACGTTTCCTATCTTTTCCTCAATTATAGAGTGTTTGTTGTGGTCGTTGATTATGGCTGCGGCTTTAGCCTTCGCTTCAGCGGCCAGTCTTTCCTGCTCCTCTTTTTCAGCCTTAGCCTTCGCTTCGGCGGCCAGTCTTTCCTGCTCCTCTCTTTCGGCTTTAGCCTTCGCTTCGGCAGCTAATCTCTCCTGCTCCTCCTTCTCGGCCTTAGCTTTTGCCTCAGCTGCCAATTTCTCTTGATTCTCTTTTTCTGCCTTGCTTTCTTCCTGCTTTACTGCAGATAATCTTTGCAGATTATTAACGATGTCCATCGCCTTGGAAGATGCTAATTTTATAACAGTAGGTGATGGAAAATCTGTTTCGTATAAACCTTGCGCTATGACGTCAAGCTCTTTGATATCTTTCTGAATCAGAGCAATATAAACTTCTTTAGACATATAAGAGAATTAATGAATAAATATAATTACCTTTGTCCGAGCGTGATATGAACTCGTGTAAAACGACACAAAGATAAGCAAATAAGATATTTATGGATACCAAGGATGTTAATAATCACCCTAATAATAGATGTGGTTCTATTGAAGTGATAACGGGGTCAATGTTTTCCGGCAAGACCGAGGAACTGCTCCGACGTCTTAAGAGAGCCGAAATAGCTCGTCAGAAAGTTGAGAGGTTTAAGCCGTCTATTGATGTCAGGGATTCTTTGTACGAATTGGTGTCTCATGACAACCACACGATGCCATGCACGTCGGTCGAGGCTTCCGGCGAGATTCTGCTGTATGCCGATGGCGCCGATGTCGTGGGCATTGACGAAGCGCAGTTTTTTGACGCCGGCCTCGTTGAAGTCTGCCAGAAACTGGCAGCCGACGGACTGCGCGTCATCGTTGCTGGGCTTGATATGGACT